>RKMI01000147.1_pt1 | contig 46901 bp, 44 predicted proteins | sample 2174191 | NCBI WGS metagenome assembly RKMI01 (sample SAMN10236717, study PRJNA505201) | synthetic metagenome | isolation source: mock community containing 12 organisms: Thioclava sp. ES.032, Psychrobacter... | place: USA: Walnut Creek | collected 2015-10-01
GCGTGCGCGCCGCCGAGCTCACCAAATACGCTGCCAACGCCATGCTGGCCACCAAGATCAGCTTTATGAACGAGATGGCCAATCTGGCCGAACGCCTCGATGTAGATATTGAAGACGTACGCCGGGGAATTGGTAGCGATCCACGCATTGGTTACCACTTCATTTACCCAGGCTGCGGCTATGGCGGCTCGTGCTTTCCCAAGGATGTACAGGCACTAGAGCGCACCGCACGCCAGCTAGGCTATACCCCTGCGCTACTTAGCGCCGTAGAAACGGTCAATTTGCAGCAAAAGCAAACGCTGTTCACCAAACTGCAAACTGCATTGGGTAACCTAAGCGGCAAAACCATCGCGGTATGGGGGCTGGCTTTTAAGCCCAACACTGATGACATGCGCGAAGCGCCCAGCCGCACGTTGATGGAGGCGCTATGGCAGGCGGGCGCCAAGGTGCAAGCCTTCGACCCCGAAGCCATGGCTGAATGCCGCCGGATTTATGGCGAGCGCGACGACTTACTGCTCGCCGGCGACCGCATTCAGGCAGTGAAAGGCGCTGACGCTCTGGTGATCTGCACCGAATGGAAAGCGTTTCGCAGCGTCGACCTTGAATGGCTGGCTAACCAGTTGAGTGACAGACTGGTGGTGGACGGGCGCAACCTGTTTACCCCCAGCGCTGCGGAGGCGGCGGGGCTGATGTATGTTGGGGTAGGGCGGCGTAGTTAACTTCTGCTAATAGCAAACATTCACGGTGAGGAAACACATCGTTACGAAAAAAAGGCTATGGTAGTTAAAGTTACTTATAAATAAGCCGACGGGTTTAGGTAATACGAGAAGTAAGTGCTGCGCGAGGCTTCAAGGCGTAATAGAAGTACTGGGATGGTTAGCGCAGTAAAATGCATCAGACAAGGCGCATGTTGTTATGTCTTCTATTTCTTCACTCGGTGTTGGTTCGGGCTTAGACCTGAACGGACTACTCGGCCAGCTACAAGAATCAGAGCAGGCAAAGCTTGAACCGATCCAGCAGCAAGCTGAGACGGAAGAAGCGCAAATTTCTGCCTATGGACAATTGAAAAGCGACCTTTCGCAATTTCAAAGTGCAGCTGAAAAGCTGAATGACCCTGCCACTTTTGAAAGTCTCTCGACAGATGTTGAAGGCAGTGGTGTTAGCGCGGTCAGTAGCGAAGATGCCCAGCCGGGTCAATATAATGTTCAGGTCGATCAACTTGCCTCTGCAGGCAGCTTGGTTACTGAGCGTTTAGATACTTCCGACGAAGCGGTTATCGATGGTGATCAGTCGCTTTCGTTTAACTTGGCCGAAGGTGATATCGACCCTATCAATATTGCAGATGGTAGCTCACTGGAAGACATGCGCGACGCTGTAAACACCCAAAGTGATGGCCGTCTGAATGCCTCCATCGTTAACGACGGTGATGGCTACCGCTTGGCTGTGAATTCAACCGAAACCGGTGCAGCTTCCAGTATTGAAAGCACCAACTTTTCCGATATCCTCTCAGCCGATGCGCAAACAAGCGATGCACAGGTTGTGCAGGCAGGCGAAGATGCTGCCTTTAACGTTAACGGTATTGATATCACGAGCCCTACTAACCAAGTAGAAGATGCGATCCAGGGAGTTACCCTGAACCTAACCGAAGCAGGTTCTTCAAGCACCGTAACGGTTGAGCAGGATAGCGATTCGATTCGTGAACAAGTTACTGCTTTTGTTGACGATTATAATGCTCTCAAAGGCACTATTGGCGAGCTAACCGCCTTTGATTCTGAATCTGGTGAAGCGGCTGATTTAAGTGGTGATAATGCTACCCGTGCCGTTGAGTCCTCTCTGCGTACAGCACTCAGCAGCGTGGTGGACGGTGATGGTTTCAATGTGCTGTCTGATGCGGGTATTTCGCTAGAGCTCGATGGGACGCTTGCTATCAATGAGGACGAACTAGACAGCGCGATTGCCAATCAGCCCAATGAGCTTGCCAGCTTTTTTGCCGGTGATAGCGAAAACAGCGGCTTGGCAGGCCAGGTAAGCACCGCGATTGAACAGCAAATTGGCACTAATGGTCGGCTGGAAGGCGCTATCACGTCTTCTGAAAGCCAGCTAGAGCGGCTGGGTGAGCGTTTTTCAACCACCGAGGAGCGTATCAATACAACGGTTGAGCGTTACCGTGAGGAATTCTCTGCCCTGGATAGCATGGTAGGCGACATGAACCAGACAAGCGCTTACCTGACTGAACAGCTTGGGTGATAATGGGTGCAGCTATCAGGCTGATAAATAGTTAAATATCCGCAGTAAAAAAGTCCGGCATGTAATGTCGGGCTTTTTTTTGTTCGTTCAGGAGGATTTTCCTAAAGTTATCGCGGTTGGTGCCGATTAATTAAGCCATCTACCTCAACATAAATTCACTAGGAGCTGTCCAACATGGCAACCATTACCTCACTCGGCGTTGGTTCTGGCCTTGATCTCAACGGCTTGTTGGATCAGCTCCAGTCGGCGGAGCGACAAAAGCTTACACCGATAATCGAGCGCCAAAACAATGAGCAAAGCAAGATTTCTGCCTATGGACGCCTTCAGTCCGCAATGGGCCGAGTGCAAGACGCTGTCGCCACGCTGAACGATATTGCTTCTTTTAAGCAGCAAAAAGCCACTGTCAATGGAGACGGCGTGATAGCGACCGCAAGCGAAACCGCTAATGCAGGCCGCTATAATATTAACGTAACCCAGCTTGCCAGTGCAGGCAGCGTTGCTTCAGGTAGCGTGGCGCAAGGTACCGTGGTGGCAACCGCTGATACCACCTTGACCCTGAACTTCGGGGCAACGTATACCGGCGGCGAGTTAGACGTAAATGCCGAGCCACTAAGCACTCGTACCCTTGAGGTTGCCGCAGGCAGCACGCTCGAAGATGTGAGAGACCAAATTAACCAAGATGCAGAAGCTGGTGTCACCGCCTCCATCGTTAACGATGGGTCGGGCTATCGCTTGGCGCTCAGCACAAAAGATACTGGGGAAGAAGCCTCTATCATTGGCTTTGAGGGGTTGGATCAACTCAATATGGATGATGCCACGCTTCGTGCGGGGCAAGATGCTGAGTTGGATGTAAATGGTATTGCGATCACCAGTAAAACCAATCAGGTTGAAGAAGCTATTCAAGGGGTAACACTTGACCTCACAGCTGTCTCTGATAACCCCGTATCGCTGATGATTGAGCGTGATGAAGAAGCGCTGAGAGAAGCCATTGATGAGTTTGTCAGTAACTACAATGAAATGAAGTCCACGGTTGGCCGAATGACCGCCTACAACGGTGAAGGCGAAACTTCGGGCGAGCTAGTGGGCGACCGCACCGTTCGTACGATTGAAGAGCGCCTACGCCGGGATATCACTGAGAATTTTGGTACCAGCGATATATCACGCCTTTCTCAACTGGGCATTGCCATTGATGAGCGTGGGCGGTTAAGTGTTGATGAAACCAAGCTAGATGACGCTGTAGCCAGTAACCCTGAGGGGCTAGCCGCCTTTTTTGCGGGTGATACGGAGGAAGGTGGCTTTGCAGGGCGATTAAATTCAACGCTTGAAACCATCACGGCGGATGAGGGCATTATTCAAAGCTCGTTGAGTAGTGCTGAGCTCCGAATTGAAAGCCTGGATGAACGCAAACTGCGTATGGAAAACAGTATCGAGCGAAGCGTAGAGCGCTACCGCAAGCAGTTTGGGCAGTTGGATGGCATGATCGCCCAAATGAACTCCATGAGCAGCTATTTATCTCAGCAGTTCAGCATGATGAGTGGTATGCAGAATAGCAACTAAGCGAGTTACATTAATTTACATAAAAAAATTATTTTTTCTAAAGAAACTGGCTGAACTGCCGTTAATTATAATAACGGCGATGCAAGCGCCGCTAAGCAGGCCATAAGGCCAGTTAAATTTCGAGGAGCATTCACATGTCTGTAATCAACACTAATATTACTGCCCTGATCGGCCAGAATAACTTGTCCAACTCGCAGTCTATGCTGGCCAAATCTCAAGAGCGCCTGTCTTCTGGCCTGCGCATCAACAGCGCCTCTGACGACGCCGCTGGTCAAGCTATCGCCAACAAAATGAGCGCGCAGATCAAAGGCATGGACCAGGCTAGCCGTAATGCTAGCGATGGCATCTCAATGGTGCAGACCATGGAAGGCGGTCTTGATCAAATCAACGATAATATGGGGCGTATTCGTGAGCTGGCGGTGCAAGGTGCCAACGATACCAATACCGCAGAAGACCGCGCAGCCATTGAGACTGAAATCAATGAGCGCCTGGCCGAGATTGACCGTGTTGCTGAAAGCAACAACTTTAACGGCACTGATTTGCTGAATAGTAGTGGTAGCCTTAGCATTCAGGTTGGTTCTAACACTGCTGATGAAGATGTTATTTCGGTAAACACAGTCGATGCTACTACCGGCGGCGATCTTGGTCTGCAATCGGGCTCTAGTGGCGCCCTTATTGCCGATGGCGATACTTCTATAATCTCAGGGTCTGGAGATTCTGGTGCAGTTACGCACGATGATTTCCAGAATATAATTGATTCCGTCGATGCTGCTACGGAAACCCTGGACACCAACCGTGCGGAGTTGGGTGCTACTCTCAACCGCTTTGATTCAGTAATTGATAATCTAGCAACGACGTCCACCAACCTATCTGAAGCTCGTTCGCGCATCGAAGATGCCGATTACGCAGAGGAGGTGTCTAACATGACGCGCTCAAACATTCTCCAGCAGGCCGGTACCTCTATGCTGGCGCAGGCCAACCAGACGCCTCAGTCTGTGCTGTCTCTGCTGGGCTAATAACTTAGCCGAAAAAGTTTCGAACGAGAGTAACGACGGGGCCCAAGGCCCCGTTTTTTGTGGTTAAGCTTGTCGTTGAGTTTGTTGCCAAAAAAAGGCATAACCATACATTCAAGCTCACACCAGTCTCTGATTGATTCCAATTGTGAGAACACCTACTCAAATACTAGCGCATTCGTGCCTTTGCTTATCGCACTAACGCAGTATGCTAGGTATATTGCCGTCCATTTTTTGTGAGCCGCTTCATGGTTAAAACCTCATCTACCTCCGCTACTCAAAAACGCAAGCCCCGCATACTCTGGGCAAATCCTTTCTGCTTATTGGATACCTCTAGCGGTGCCAGCATGACCGTGCGGCAAATGTTGCTACAGCTCGTGGCTCATGGCTATGAGGTTCAGGTGCTAGGGGCGACGGTATTCGATAATGCCAAAGGTATGGGGCGACTCAAAGAGCAGTTTTCAAATCTAAACGATTACCTCCATCAATTGATTGAAGCAGAAGATGGAACGTTAACGCATCAGTTGGTGGTGAGTTATAGCCACAATCGTAATCATTTTACGACACATGAAGAAGGGCTTTGGTATGGGCAGTACCTTTACCTGTTAGATTCCTTTAAGCCAGATATAGTTTGGTTTTACGGTGGTCAGACTCTAGATTTATTGATTGCCGATGAGGCGCGCAATCGTGGTATTCCTGTCGCTTCCTATCTAGCAAATGGAAACTATAAAGCCTCGCGCTGGTGCCGCGATGTGGATTTGATTCTCACCGACAGTCAGGCCACGGCGTCCATGTATCGTAAAACGGTGGGCTATACCGCGAAGCCTGTAGGCAAGTTCATTGACCCGGCTAATTTTATCGCGGATCACCATGAACGCAAGCGTCTCTTGTTTGTTAACCCCAGTTGGCAAAAAGGTGCCAGCGTATTTGTCCAACTGGCGGAAAAATTTGAGCGGGAAAGACCTGATATTGAACTAGAAGTGGTCGAAGCCCGGGCTGATTGGCCAGCAGTACTGCGGGACACCACTCGACGTATGGGTAGCCAGCGAAGCGCGTTAAACAATGTGACCGTGACGGCCAATACCAGTGATATGCGCGGCCCATACAGCCGTGCCCGTGTGCTGGTGGCCCCTAGCTTATGGTGGGAAAGCTCCGGGCGAGTGCTAGCAGAGGCCATGCTCAACGGTATTCCGGCACTGATTACCAACCGTGGTGGCATGCCGGAAATGATTGGCGACGCCGGTATGACCTTTGACTTCCCCGACGCCTGCTACGAAGAACCTTATCAACACCTGCTTAGCGACGAGGAGCTTCAGCCACTCTTTGATTCCGTCATCAACTTTTATGATGACGAAGCTCTCTATCGGGATTATGTGGCTCGTGCCTGGCAGGTAGGCGAAGACAAGCACCACCTTGATCGTGCGACTGATCGGTTGCTCACCGCACTAACACCGTTGGTGCGGCAACGCGCCGGTAACAAAGATTTTTCAATCAGTCAAAAAAAACGCCACCGCCAACGCCTAGCAAGCCGCGCGACCAAGCCAGAGTTTAAAGTCGATAAGTCTCTTCAGCAGTTGGTTAGTGCCAATGCTGGGACCACACAGAACGGCGAGCCCAAGGCCAATCGTCTGTCGCTTACTGATGATTTTACTTGGCAAGTCAAGGGCAAAGTCATGGTGCTCGACAACCGCGCCAGCCTGATCAAAAGTGGCCTAGCCGACCAGATGGCGGCAACCCACGCATTCGGCATTGTTGCCTTCGACCCCGCGAGCGAAATAAAGGATACCAAACAGTACGAGGGCAGCGAATACATACAACTGTTTCAGCACGCCTTGCTAGGCGATGGGCAAGCGGCAACGCTTCACGCCTGCGTCGCCCCGGAAATGACCAGTGTTCTCGCACCGTTACCGGCTGACAAACTTCCCAAACGCCATCAATTGGCCGCCAAGCCACTGGCGGAACTGCCTATTAATACCGTGGCCTTGGATAGTATTGAAGGATTGGGGAGCCTCGACTGGTTGATTCTCGATGAACTGAGCGATGCCATAGCGGTGCTGGAGCATGGAAAAAAATCACTCACAGATACGCTGCTGATTCAGGTACGTGTCGCCTTTCAGCTTACCCATGAGCACCAACCCAGCTTTGCGGAGCTGCAGCATTGGGCCAGTCGCAATGGCTTTCGATTCTATCGTTTCCATAACATTCAGCACCACAGTCATTTGCCGGATGAGCTGAGCGCCCGTGTTCCTTGCGCCACAGAGCAGGAAAGCGCTGATGTGCTGTTCCTTCCCTCCCACGAGCGCATGGCGATTATAAGCGATGAAAGCAAGACCAAGCTGGCATTTATACTGAGTGCCATCTTTGCAGCGCATGATGTCGCTTTTGACCTAATAGCAGATGTTAGTCAGGAGAAAGCGCTGGAGTTTCTGGAAGGGCAGTCGATTTTGCCTAAGCTGCCAGAGAAGGGGTTTTCGCCTGTATCAACCGTTGAAGATTTAAAAGAATTGGTATCTAAATCGCCACTTTCACGAGTTAAAGCAAACCATTCTCTACCAGGCCACTTAGTCGTATCTCTGACCTCTTATACACCACGTTTTGAAAATCTTCATCTAACTCTGCGTAGCTTGTTGTTGCAGGAAATAAAACCGGATGCTCTGATTTTATGGATTGCCGAAGAAGAAAAATCTGAGATTCCTCTAGCTGTATGGCAGTTAGAGGAGTATGGTTTAAGTATTCGCTTCTGTGAAAATATTCACTCTTACAAAAAAATAATCCCTACGCTACGCGAGTACCCTGGCAGTTTTATTGTTACTGCTGATGACGATCTCTACTATGAGCCCAGCTGGCTTAAAGGGTTGTTGAATAGCTGGAATGGTAGTTATAAAACAGTTGTTGCACACCGTGCCCATAAAATTCGCCTTGATAATAAAGGTAATCCAAAACCATATCGCCAATGGAAATGGGAAGTTGGGCCTGATGAGCTTTCAGATGGTTTGATTTTTCCAACTAGTGGGGCAGGTGTGTTATATCCCCCACGCATTTTTCATCAAGATATTACTAATCAAAAACGGTTTATGGAGATTTGCTCGACTGCAGATGATGTTTGGCTATATTGGATGGTATCGCTTAATGGGGGTAAGTTTAAATGCTCTAGTTATAAGTTTAATATTGTTGAATGGCCTGCTAAAAATAATGAGTCACTTTGGCAGGAAAATATACATCGTGGTGGTAACGATAGGAATATAAAAAAGATTGTTGACATTTACGGGAAGCCTTGGGGGGGGGTAGGGTTAAGAAAAAATAAAGCACGCAGGCATCCTGTTGTAAGCTTAGTGTATAGAGATTTTTCAGGCTCTAACGCTGTAGCTTTGTATAAAAGAGCAAAAGATTTTTTTCCATACAATGCTAAAAATGTGAATATTTACCATCAGAATGAAATAAATGAAAGTGTTATTTTGAAAAGTGATTTTTTACTTACAACTCATGGTCCTATAGTTAGCAAAAAAGATAGGTTGAGTGGAAAAACTTTTATTGATCTTTGGCATGGTTTTCCTATGAAGAACCTAGGCCTAATGACTGAAGGCGTTATTGATAAAGAACAAGTTAAGCGCCAATGGGGAAATGTGGACTATATGTGCGCTATATCCAAACTTGACTTATTGACTAAAAAAGAGTCTTTCGATCTCGGTGACAATAAATTATGCATAACTGGCTATCCTAGGAATGATTTTCTGCTACATAGCAATGGCAGAAAGAACCTTGGAAAAGTGTTAGGCCATGAATTTAAAAATAAAAATATTGTTCTTTATGCTCCTACGTTTAGAGAAAGTGTGCTTTGGCCTAATCGTATTGATGGGAGCAAAAAATGGGATAATGTTTTTGGTTTTGATTTCTTTAACCAAGATAGTTTTAATCTTTTTTTAGAAGAAAATAATATCCATTTTGTAGTTAAGCTGCATCCTGCTGAAGAGCCGATTGCTATAAAAAAAATAAAGCCGCATAAAAACATTAGCTTGCTTTTAAGTAGCCGTTTGAATGAGTGTATGATTGATCTTTATGAGGTCATGAATGCTTTTGACTTGTTGATGACAGACTATTCTTCAATATTTATTGATTATATATTGTTAGATAGGCCTGTTATTTTCATTACACCAGACGAAAAAGAATATGCGGAAAGCCGCGGAATCGTATCTTTCTTTGAAAGCTTCAAATGCGGCCCAACTTGTAATGACCAAATGAAGCTAGAGAAAGGAATTCTAGAAAGCATAAATGATAGTAGTTACTATAAAAATGCGAGAGCTTTTGCACTGAATGAATCCCATATGCATAAAGATAGTAGTTCTTCTAAGAGAGTGTGGGATCTTGTTCAGGATGTTTGGATAAACAAAGTATTATAAGATATTGTCTTTTGCGTTCATTATGAGGAGTGTTTAATGAGGGAAATGTTGTATCCTTACAGCAATGGCGATAATTTAAAAAACCGTCACGATTATGCTTACTCTCCTTATCATGGAGAGCGTTTTTTGGAAGCCTGGATAGAGGCACGCAAAGCGCTTTTAAAAGATACTATACCTCTCGAAGAGGTTCCTATGCCTGTTGATTCATCGTACCCCAGCGGGAGTGACGTCCATACAGCACATCTTCTGGAAGCGCTGTTCTATCAGCTAACAGAAAGCGATGAGCCTCAAACGTATAATTTTCAACATTGGCTCAATTGGATTATAAAGCGCTTTGAAGTATCCAAGCGCTTGCACGTGCGTTATGCCCTTAGCGGGAAACGCACCAAGCCACTAGGTACATTTAGAAATCTTTCTCTTTACGTTCGTTTTGCGGAAATACTGGTCCTTGCCTACAGTGAAAAGAACAAAGTCCCGGCGCTTAATGCTCTTATTAAATGCCTGGATACTCTGTATTCGGTGACAGAAAATTTAACGGCTGAACAAAAGCAAAGAGTGGCTCGAGTTGCGACGAAAGAACAAGAATTTGTACTTCGCTTGCGAAGCAGGTTGGAGGTTAACTCTCGGCAAGCCTTCGTCATGCCTTCTACCCAAATCGGCGATCGTTCTTCTAAACCACTGAGCAATGTCACCTTATTGGTGGCGGATACAATACGCTCGCGCGCCTATACCCAAGCATTGCTCGCTTACGGGTTTCATGTAGAAAATATTTTATTGCTTACCTCTTCTACACGCAAGCAATGGGGACAATCTGATCAGCTACTCAACCCGCCTACTGCGGGCAGTTTTGGAGGTGCCTTCATTCCTGATTTGCGTATTCCATTGGACGATACTTGTCAGGCACTTACGCACTGCGTGAAAGTGTTAGATACAGGAAGTGTCAATAATCCAGTAGTTATTGAAAATCTGCATACTCTTAACCCTGAGCTTGTGATCTTTTCTGGCTTTGGCGGAGAGATTGTTCATGAAGATGTTTTAGGTGCTGCTGGTCCCTTTCTTCATATGCATGCAGGAGAGTTGCCGAAATTTCGAGGTAGCACGACCGCTTATTACAGCTTCCTGATGACAGGGAATGCGGGGGTCTCTGCTATTCTATTGTCCCCAGATATCGATACAGGAGAGATCGTTTATCGAGCGCTGTACCCTTTGCCACCTGCCCAAATGAACATTGACTATTATTACGACGGCATCATTCGCTCTGATGTCCTTATTCGCGTACTGGCTTACTACTCAACCCATGGCCGGCTACCTGATACGCAAGCGCAAAACACAGGAGAAGGTGAAACCTACTATATCGTCCATCCTCTTATTAAAACCATGTCGATTTTAAAAGTTCGAGAGCAAGCCCGTGCTTAGATGCAAGATGCACCAATGGGGCTGCCTGGAGGTGGTTTTTAATTGATTTGCCCATAAAAAAAGATATTGCCAGCTAGTTAACAGGATGCCAAAAATGCGTCGCTACCTTTAAATCTTCTTGGCAATCGACCTCTGCCCAGCCGTTCTCGATCAAGGCAGCGCGGGCTTCCCAGCCGCTGTTGATCAGGTGTTGTAAGAAACTGGTCATGTACATGTTGGGGTAGTCGTTGCCGTCGTACAGGGCATCCTTGTCCATTTGTTGCCATGTGGTAAGCAGTTTGGGCACATGGTCGGCGCGGATTTTAATTAGCCCGGTGTATTGACCTTGTATGTCATCGTAGGACTGAGGTTTTTTACCCAGCTCAATAATGTGGTTGCCATCTTCCAGCTTGAGGGTTTCCGCATCGCTCAGCGGGTCGTCCATACGTGCTGCCCAGTATCGATGCCACTCTTTATCTACCGCTAAACAGATAGGCGAGTTGCAGGCATTGAGCGCGGCAAGCACCCGAGGCTCATAGACGATATCGCCGTAGCTGATAATCAAGTCGCTCTCGCCGGTCATGATGGATGCCGCCGCGAAAAGCGTGGTGACCATGTTGGTGCTGGCGTAATCCAGGTTTAGGTGGCGAGTGATGTCGGACCGGTCAAGCTGTTCGGCACAGTAGCCTGCCACGATATGAATCTCGTTAATGCCTGCGCCGCGTAAGGTAGTCAGCTGGTGCTCCAGCATTGGTTTGCCGGCAAGTTCGACAAGGCATTTGGGCTTGTGGTCGGTGAGTGGCCGCAGGCGTGTGCCTTGGCCAGCCGCAAGAATAATGGCCTTCATGGCAATGTACCCTGGGTTAAAAATGTATTGATCAGGTGGCGGTCCGCGTCGGCGATGGGGCTATCGCGCTCTGGATGCCACATGATACCTAACCAAGGGCGTTGGTAGTGGCATAATGCTTCGATAGTGCCATCGTTGGCCCACGCAAGAGCTTTTAGGTCATACCCTAAATCGTCAACTGTTAGCCCTTGGCCGTGGTAGCTATTGACCCAGCGGCCTGATTTGGGAGTGAGTGGCCCGGTTACCCAGTGAACATTGCCAATATGGTCAGCTACTGAGCGTAAGCGCCCCCCTTGATAGTGGTTGAACATTTGTAAGCCACGGCAAATACCCAGTACAGGGATGTTATGGTGAATGGCATGGTCGAGTGCTGCTTTTTCTAGGGCATCACGGTGGGTCGCACTTCCTATGTCGTTACCGCCGGAAAGCACGATTGCATCAGGTGCCAGTTTATCCAGGTATGCCTCTGGGTTGGCAATCGTATTGGGCAACGGCATGGGCAAGAAGCCTAGCTGCCAGAGCAACTCCGCCATGCGGGTGTCTAGGCTGTCGCGTACTTCATTGCGGCCTTCAATGGCATCTTGGCGTTGACTTATCGCTACCCGCTTCATTGGATCACTCGCAATATGCTGTTGCTGGGACTCAGCTCGATGACGCGTGCGCGTGCCAGTTCGCGGAAGCGTTGCTCGCCGACCCCGATAGCAGCGGGTAAGCCAAACTCGGCGGCCCGGATCGCCATATGTGAGTTGGCGCCGCCGTACAACGTGATAAGGCCGGCAATACCTTGGCCAAACAGCCAGTCATAGCCTGGGTCCGCTTGTGGAATCAGCACCAGCCGCCCGGCGACATGTGCATTGACATCCGCGGGTTGGTCGCTCAGGTCGATACAGTTCGCGGTTATGCTGTCGGAGCCAATGAAATTGGGCTGGTCTGCGCCCAGTATGAAGGCTTCAAAATCGCTTTCTTTCGCCACCAGGGGAGGGAGCTCGCAGGTTGATGCAATACGTTGTGCTAGGGACTCTTCCTCTGCTCGCTGATGCAAGGAGTCCGCGACCGCGCTTAATGACTGCACGCTATGGCGAAGGGTTAGCAGGTCGTTCAAGGATAGGTGCGAAACGTGTTCACGTGTTAGGCCATATTCGTGACCAACGTCAGCCAGCGATTCTAATGCCGCGGATAAATTACGGGTAAAGATGAATTTGGCGTATTCACGGCCTTCGATGGCCTGGCGCAGAAAGCTTTCCACGAGCTCTGGTTCGCTTGGCAGGCCGATATCGGCCAACGCCTGACAGAAAGCGTCGCGTTCATCATGCCATGCGTGCGGCTCTGCCTTTTCATGGGCTGCCGCTTTGGCGTGTTCGACGAGGGGCCTCAAGAAGCGCTCGGGGTCGGCGTCATAGCGGGGGGAAGTAATATCGTAAGTGCCAGGCCTGAGGTGGCCGTACCGGGCCTTGAAGTCTTCCCACGACATATCTCCCGTGGCGGTCATTTTGGCATCCGCTGTAAGCTCGTGGCTCACAGTATGCAGCGTCGAAAGAAAGCTTTCGCGGGCGTGATTGGTCAACATCCCCGTTGCCTGCGCTTCACGTAACAGAGTAACCGCCACAAAACCGCTACGAGCTAAGTGAGCAAAAGGCAATGCACCCAGGCGCCGACAATCATCGAGCAAGGCATAGGCGCGTTCTAACGCGGGTAAGTCCTTTTCCGCCATCAGGGCATCAAAGCGCTGCGAGAGTTGGTGAATAAGCGCCAGATCCTGTGGACAGCGCTGAAAGGCGTTGGCAGTGATTCGGCGTAAACCGCTACGCAATTGCGCAACATCGTCTCGGCTAAAGCCTCCTTGCTGCTTCAGGCGTTTTTCCCAGCGTTCAAACCCTGGCGCCAGGCAGGTGGGAACTACGTCGAACTCGACTTTATCGTGTAGCTCGGGGTGTTTGCTGAGCCAACCTGTATAGAAATTCAATAGCCTACCGGCAAGGCCTTCGCTCAGTTCTGAGGGGAGAAAAGAGGCAAAACTGGCACGAACATCAACGTAGGGGTGGCCTGCAAATTCCGTTAACAAAGGGGCTGGCCTGACATCACGATAACCGTATTCAGCTCGCTGTATTGCCCATGTTTCGTCCATTATCAAATAGCGATATAAACTTTTCGCAAGCGCGCCGGGTGATGTGCCAATAATTTCGGCTGGGTTCCAGTCGGGCATGACGCCGTAAAGCGCTGCGGCTTTGCCTGGTAAGTGAGGAAGAGCGTTGGATTGCGCTAGCCAGCGGGTATGTGCTAATTGGATGGCTTCATGACAGCGGCTGTCGTCGCAATCGCTATTACTCCGGTCAACGGCAATCGGGCGTACTTGTAGAATATAAACGGTGTTATCGGTGTCGATAGCGAACTCTATATCTAACGCATCGTAACTCAGTAATGATTCGATTTCCTTGAGTGCTTTAATCAGGCCAGCTAAAGCAGGCTCGGGCAACTCCTTTTCGGTGCTTTCGCGACGCAGCAGTAGCGTTCGGTGATCGCTGCTCACGCCACTGGTAATCGCTTCTGTATCACCATTGGTTTCGTAATTGACCACATACCATGGTGCGCCATGCTTTAAAGTTCTGGTAAAGGCAACACCGCTTATCCGAACGTCGGTGACCATGGGCTGTATAAGCACTTGGTCGTCTGACGCAGCTTCGCCGTATGAGTTGATAACCTGATTGACGGCATCCGCCAGTTCGCTATTGGTATCAACATTCAGCAAGCTTTCATAACCACCGGCATTGGAGGCGTAAAACGAATCTTCACTACGTGCGCTGGAACGAACGACAACTCGCTGATTGCCAAATTGCTTGCGCGTTTTTGACAAAGTGGCGTTGGGGTTTGAGCGCCAGCTTGATACCGAACAGGCAACCTGGTCTTGGATGATAGCGTGTCGCATCATGCCGCGTAAGCGGCTAAGTGTTTCCGCTTTTGTCCCTAGTATAAAATGCGCAATATCCTGAGGGTCGTTGAATTCTGCCCAGTCACCGGCAACATCAACGGCGGCCACACTGCATCCAAAAACTCGCAAATACTCAATATAATCAGATAAATGGCGGCGAGTTAGGCTTTCTGGGGCTTTCTCTCGCAGTTCAGCCAGCTGCTTCAATGCCTTGGATGAAAAGCGCACGAGTCCGATAAATTCACCATCAGCCCAGTCAACAGGTACATCACCGCCCAGACGCACTATATGACCGTTATTCACGACTACCTTTTCACGGTGATCAAGGTGCTCTGCGGCTCGACCTGAGTATCGTTTTTCCCATGCGCTATCCCAGGCGACAGCTATATCGGCATCGCACTGCGTAAGGGCAGTGGGCACGGTTTCACGAAAAAGAATGTCGCTATAACAGACCAGCAAAGGTTGATCTGTTGGAAAGTTCGCCACTAAGAGAGAGGCGCCGCTGCCGGTATTTTCCCAATTTTGGTTCTTGGCTAGCGTGAGCTTGGGGTAGCTTGCTTGAACAGCATCTGCCTGATACCCGGCAACAAAGGTTGCTTCATTTAGCTCACATCGTGAGGCGTCAAGTATCCACTGGAGCATGGACGTACCAGACCTGGGCTCTCTTAATGCAGCAGGCTTTTTCCCGTGGTGGGGAGCGCCTGCACCGAGAATAATGAGTTTTGGCATTGATAGTCCCAAAATGCTTGTTGGATCAGAAAGACAGTTCACTTGCTTTATCGTATTGGTCGACAGCGGTGCGGTGGTCGATAAATACCGCGCCGCAGGAAATCAATTTTTTTACACAAGGTCGTCTAATTATTAATCATGGTACTAGGCATTAGTTTGCCTGAAATTGTTTGCAGCGAAACGCTCAATATGCCCAAGTTTTTGATGCCATTGGTAGCGATGGAGTCTCGGTGCTGTGGCTTACTGGCGTGGGGAATCGGTTATCGTTAACCTTGTCTGATAAACAGTTTGCCAACGGTCAGTACATCTAGCTGCTGAATGGCGATAACGTATGCCATGGTCGATAGTGAACCGTTAATTAAGTGAGCCCGCCATGAGTACAGATGAACACGAACATGTCGCGGAGGAGCTGGAAACGCTGATTCGCGATACTGGACAACGCGATCAAACAGCAGCGGGAGCAGACACGCTTGATGCTGCTGGAATAAAACAGTTGTAGTCTTCTCCTCGCACACAGGCCTTTTGTATGGATAAGCACAGGGCGAGTAACTTGGTATATGATTTTTTCTGATGTATGCCTGCTGGTCGCGCAGTTCAGACGGCTCACAAGGCAGTGCTCACATACTAACCAGAAGAGAAACGGCGGTGGATTCCACAGAATTGATACTCATGATCGCCATTTTGTCGATCTGGTTCAGCCTTACCTGTGGCTTGGTGGTGTTATATTTGCTGTTGAACGGGAAATCACTGGAAGTAAATTTCCGTTCGGCTAAGTGCTCTGAATCCTTGCCTGTGACCCCATCTAGTTCAACAGCGCCAGATAATACCCCAGTGCTGGTGGATGAAAGCGCCAGTGCCTGGGGGCTGTTTGTGATGTTTGATGAGCCGACGATGGCTAGCAACGAACGCTTAAGCGTCGTGCTTTTATCTTCTGGCGCGGTGTATGAAAGCAGCACTAAGTCTTTCACCCTGGCGGGAGACTCACCCCGCAACCCGATTCATATTGCTAACGCCTACCCACCCGCCTCACTGCCTTCCTTCAACCAGGATAACGGTCAATTCCCTGTGAAGGGCGTGGCGTTGAAAATGATCAAGAAATCGCGTAGTGCCACGCCCAACAAACTTCAGCTGGTGCGCTTGGTAAAGTTAGCCAAAGAACTCGCACGGATTGGCGGAAAGGTCGTGGATGCCGACAAGCAACCAGTGACCCCCAGCGGTTTTCAAGCAGTGATCGACGGGAAGGCGAAAGTGTAGGTGTTTCTCAGAAGTGGAGCAGTTGCTTAGAGTAGAGAGACAGCGCCTTATTTACCTGATTTTGTATGCGCTGTATGCCCCAAAAGCTCAATGGAAAAAGAGGGCAGGGCTCACGCCAAAGCGTTTGGCGAGCGCCTCGATATGGCGGCGGGTAAGGTCGCGTCCCTTGCGGTTGAGTATTCTGGAAACCAGCGACTTGCTGCCTATTTCGGGTAGGTCTGCGACACCAAGCCCGTGCTGGTCCATCAGGGACCTGAGCATATCCACCGCATCCTGAGACTGAACACCGGCATTGAACTCGGTAAATTCTTTGGAGGCATTTTCCCACTCCTCAATGGCATCGGTAAGGCGCTCAATAAGGGCGATATTGTTATCGACGTCGTCAATCAGCTCGCCGACCATGGTCAGCGCCTCTTGATACTCCGCCTCAGAGTGGATATGAGACAAGAACGGTACGGCGTGGAAAACAGCCTTGGCCTCTTCGAGGTAGGGGGTGGCATTCATTTATCGGCCTCCTTGGCATACCGACGACAAAGCTTGTCGTATTCGGAATGCGTAGTAATGTGCTTCACGTACAGAATCTGTTGCTCGAACGAGATAAACGCAATTAGTCTCAGGCCTGAGAAGATTGCCAAGCCACTAGCTTTCACGCGACCACTGAGCGAGCCGCCAGCTTTTATTGTATGCAATATTACTCGCCCCTGTGCCTCAAGCCCTTCCCCCCGCAGCCGATACTATAAAAGATAGGATGCATCTTAATCCCGCCAGGGTCGGCTTCACCATTATAAGTATTACAATCAGCAGGTGATGCAATGCTGGAGAAACTCCACAAGATCAATGTGAAATACACCCTGGCGTTTATCCTGGTGGCCTTGTCGCTGCTGGGCGTTGTGGTGGTCGATAGCCTGCTAGTCCAATCCATACGTGAACGCATGACGGCATTCAGCGGCTCGTTTAATCCGGCGGTGTCAGCGGTGCTCAATGCGGACCGTGATTTGTATCAGTCGCGGGTAGCAGAGCTTGAAGTGCTGCGCGAAGAACCGGGTAGTCAGGCGGCTAGCGCCCAGTACGATGATTACCTTGAAAATGCCGAGCAGGCGTATGACCGGATGCATGACTTCCTCACGCTGCTGGACGCGTATCCGCAGGTGAGCGAGGGGCTTGAGCCGTTCGAGGATCGCTTTACGGCCTGGGAGGCGGCGTCCCTGCGTGTCTTTGAGCTTCATGCGGACGGCGAAGTTGATGCCGCTGAGGAGCAACTGGAAGGCGACTCTTTAGCGGCCTTTAACTCTTTACGTGAGCTATACAACATCGCCGGTGAAAGCGCTGATGCGCGTGGCTTGGCCCTTGAGGAAGAAACGTTGGCCCAAGTCGCCGTGCAGCAGCGCTGGGTGATGGGCTTCACCGCCTTGGTGCTCCTTGCCACATTGGTCATTGCCTTGATGGGGCCGAACCTGATGTCTCGGGCGCTTCGTCAAGTCAGCGGGCGCATTCGCGATATTACCCAGGGCGAGGGCGACCTGACGGCGCGCATTAATAGCCAGCGTCGCGACGAGATCGGCGAGCTGGCCCGCGAGTTTGATGGCTTCATTGCCCGTATGGATGTCAGCTTCCAGGCGGTGCGAGATGGCGCCCGCAATGTCAATGTGGCATCGAATGAGATTGCCACCGGCAGTGAGGATCTCGCGTCGCGAACGGAAGAGCAAGCTTCGGCGCTGCAAGAGACGGCGTCCAGCATGGAGGAAATGTCCTCTATCGTCCGCCAGAACAGCGAGTCGGCCAGCAATGCCGATACGCTTTCCAGTCAAGCCTCCGAAAAAGCCGAGAAGGGTGTTAAAGAGGTCCAGCACTCGGTGGCCTTGATGCGCGAGCTTGAAACCAGTTCGCGCCAAGTGGGTGAAATTGTCGAAGTCATTGACTCGATTGCCTTCCAGACTAATATCTTGGCGCTTAACGCCTCGGTCGAGGCGGCGCGTGCGGGCGAGCATGGCCGTGGCTTTGCGGTGGTGGCCAGCGAAGTGCGCAACCTCGCCAGCCGCAGCGCGGACTCATCCAAAAAGATTCGTGAGATGATTACGGATATCAGTCAGCGCATCGCCAGCGGGGCCGAGCAAGCGGTACGTAGCGGCGAGGGCATTCAGGATACGGTAGAAGCCATCCGCCAAGTCTCGGGACTAATGAACGAGATTTCGCTGGCCGTACGCGAGCAGGAATCCGGTATCCAGCAGGTGGGCACGGCGCTAACACAGATGGATTCCGCCACGCAGCAGAACGTCACGCTGGTATCGCAAACCAGCGGCTCGGCGGCGTCACTCCAGCAGGAGGCCAACCGTCTCACGCGCTTAGTGGATGCGTTCAAGCTCAGTGGCGATGGCTCAGAGACTACTTCTTCAGCGTTACCCAAGCCGGCTTCCCAGCAGGCAGCTCAACGTAACCCGATGAAAAACGAACCTGAGTGGGAAGCTTTTTAGATGAGTTGTCAGTGCTCGACCCGTCACGGTCTGGGCTAAAATTGATTTTCCTGGTTTTTGTTCGATAATGAGAGGCTTTACATGGCGCCCCTGGGGGATGGGGCGCTCAGTTCCTCTTTCAGCAGGGAATCAACGCATGGACCCGCATAAACTGGCGGTAGCCTTGGCCATTGCAGCAGGTTGGCTAAGTTTTAACAGTCTTATTCTCTCAATGTATTTCATACTAAGTAAAAGAGGGATATTGGAAGTCGACGGTTGGAAAATGGGCGAGTGGCTGAAGCTTGGGCGACGATTATCACCTGTTGCCGAGCGGGGCGTATTGCCATCCCGGTCGCCTGTCGCGGATATAAAGGTGAACACCTCCTCTACGCTACCTAGCCATGAAGATAGTGTAGAGGAGGTGGCTCCTGAAAAGGACAAGGCTGGCGAATACAACGCTGTGCATGTCCTTTTTGTCATGTATAGCCAGCCCAATATCGCAATCAATAAAAAACTCCAGCTGTGCTTGCAAAACTGGGAGGCCCACTACGATGCCGATCTTAAGGTTTACATCGTGCCTGGGGTTACCCCACAGAACCCGTTACGCATTGCCAACGCTTACCCGCCTGGGGAAATGCCTTCCCTGGAGGCTTTTCAGCAGACGGAGAACCTGATTAGCGGCGTGAGCGTGATTCTCGAAAAGCCGAAGCGTAAGCGTGGTTTTGATAAGGTCCAGTTGGAAAAGCTTATTATCTTTACGCAACAATTAGCCGCCTTAGGCGGCGAGATACTCGATGCCCAGCGCCAAGTCGCTACGCTTAAAACGTTCAACGCTATACGGTACAAATAGTCCACCAACGAGGCTGGCTGTATATTCAATAAAAGAATAAAAAGTGGCTTTAATATTCTTTTGTTCGCTTTTTTCGATGCGCTTAAAATAGCCATCATCAACGCCACATGGCTTTCTGTGCGGCTATTTGAATCGTCGGAATATCGACCTAACGAGGTAACAGATTCATGCGACTAACACGCACGCTGAATATGACCCTGGGCGCGTTTGCATTAAGCATTGCCAGCGGGTTATTTGCCGCCACTACCCAAGCCGATACGCTGAAGGTTGGCATGTCGGGCGGTTATTTCCCCTTTACCTTTGTGGAGCAAGACGAACTCAAAGGGTTTGAAGTCGATGTCATGAACGCCGTAGGTGAGATAACCGGCGATGACATCGAGTTCGTGACGGCAAGCTTTTCTGGCTTGGCCGGTATGCTGGAATCTGGACGGATCGATACGATTGCCAACCAGATTACGATAACTGAAGAGCGCCAAGCGAAGTATGCATTCACCTCACCGTATGTTTACGATGGTGCGCAGGTAGTGGTTCGGGCAGGTAACGACACCATTCAAGGCGTTGAGGACTTATCCGGTAAAAGCGTCGCCGTGAACCTCGGGTCTAATTTCGAGCAACTGCTACGTGAACTGCCCAATGCTGATGAAATCGATATCCGCACCTACGAGTCTAACGTCGAGCAGGACGTGGCGGTTGGCCGGGTGGATGCCTTCGTGATGGATCGAGTGAGTGCCAGCCAGGTCATTAGCGAGCGCAATTTGCCGCTTGAGTTGTCTGGGCAGCCATTCAATACCATCGAAAATGCGCTACCGTTCCGTGATGATGAAGAAGGCCGTGCCCAGCGCGACCGTGTTGACGCAGCGCTCGAAGAACTGCGCGATAACGGAACGCTAGCGGATATATCGCAGAAATGGTTCGATACTGACATCACCCAACCATAATCGAGGCTCTCGCCTGTTGATGGCGGCCGTGGCAATGCCACGGCCGTTTTGCTTATAAGCGACGTAACTATGCTGAATGTGGAGTATATGTGGGGCCTGCTACCGGTCCTGTTGAGTTATTTACCGTTAACGCTGCAGATGGCAACTATCGCCATGCTGTTTGCGCTGATCATCGCCTGTCTGTTAGCGGTAGTTCGGGTCTCGCGGATACCGGTGCTGAATGGTGGGGCACTGCTGTTTATTTCGTTCTTCCGTGGAACGCCGCTGCTGGTGCAGCTATTTCTATTTTACTACGGCCTACCGCAACTGATTGATGCGCTCATTTCCATTAATGGCGTGACCGCCGCCGTGCTGGGCCTAACGCTGCATTTCGCGGCGTATATGGCGGAATCCATTCGTGCGGCCATTGTGGGAATCGACCGGAGCCAGACCGAGGCGGCGCTTTCCATCGGCATGACCCAGTCGCAATTGATGCGCCGTATTATCCTGCCCCAGGCGACCCGTGTGGCAACGCCGACGCTGATGAATTATTTCATCGATATGATTAAGGCCACCTCGCTGGCGTTTACCCTGGGTGTCACCGAGCTAATGGGCGCTACCCAAAAAGAGGCCTCAGGAAGCTTTCTCTATTTGGAGGCGTTCCTGCTAGTGGCGATTATTTACTGGGTGGTGGTGGAGGTGCTCTCATGGGGCCAGCGCCGTCTGGAAACGTATCTGAATAAGGCGTATCAGCGATGATCACTCTGGAATCTGTCAGCAAGCGATTTGGTCAGCAGCCAGTGTTTACAGACATCAATTTGCATTTAGACCAGGGTGAAATCATTGTCATTATTGGCCCGTCGGGGACCGGTAAATCGACCCTGCTGCGCTGTATTAACTTTCTTGAACGCCCGGAAGCGGGGCATATCACGGTAGGCAACTTACGCGTCGATGCACGCCAAGTAAGCCGCGCCGATATTCTGGCACTGCGGCGAAGAACCGCCTTTGTGTTTCAGAACTATGGTCTGTTTGCGAACAAAACGGCGCTGGAAAACATTAGCGAAGGCATGATTGTGGTAGACAAGCTGCCCAAGGCTCAAGCCGACGCGCGGGCGAGGGATATTTTGGCGCGGATTGGCTTGGCGGATAAAGCGGATGCCTACCCGGCATCGCTTTCCGGTGGCCAGCAGCAACGGGTTGGTATTGGTCGGGCAATGGCGGCCAATGCCGATGTGATTCTGTTTGATGAGCCTACGTCGTCGCTTGACCCTCAGTGGGTCGAGGAGGTGCTGAGCCTGATGAAGCAGCTGGCGGTTGAGCGCCAGACGATGATCGTGGTCACCCATGAAATGCAGTTCGCCCGGGAAGTAGCGGACCGGGTTGTCTTCATGGACGAAGGCGGCATCGTCGAGCAGGGCCCGCCGGAGGAACTGTTTACGGCACCCAAGGATGAGCGCACGCGCCACTTTTTGCGCAAGATTTTGGCGCCCATGGGGCAGACAGTGCCGTGATTGTCGATAGCATTATGGTTTGCGAAAATTTCGAATAATGCTACTCTGAAGGGTAAGTCCCTTGTGTTTTTAGGAGGAGAGGCAATGGTCTCGCTTACCGCCATGCTGCCCAGCCAAGAAGAGGCAGCGCTTGCTAAGCTATCAAGCCGGGAATTAGCTGCGTTTGTGGAAACAAAAGCCTCCACGCAGCAGGTAATGCTTTCCGGCAAGGATGGTCATGCGCATCACGTTGAAGTGCCCGTAAGCGCACTTCGTTTGTTGGTAGATATTCTGACGGAGCTAGGTGAAGGTAATACCGTAAAGCTGATCCCTGTTCATGCAGAGATGACCACCCAGGAAGCGGCCGATTTGATGAATATGTCGCGTCCGACGTTTATCAAGTTATTGGACGAAGGAAATATTCCTTACCATCGAGTCGGGAATCGTCGCAAAGTTAAGTACACGGATGTGATGGCTTATAAGCAAGAGGTTGATCAGCAGCGGCTTGAAGCCCTTGATGAGCTGTCATCGCTGGATCAGTCACTCGGTCTGGGCTATTGATGAGTTCGTATTACACAGTGGTTTACGATGCCTGTGTCCTTTATCCGGCGCCGTTAAGAAGCTTTCTCATTCATTTGGCAATAACCGATTTGTATCGTGCTCGTTGGTCGCGTCAAATACATGAGGAATGGATGCGAAACCTGCTGGCTCAGCGTGATGACCTGTCATGGGAAAAGCTTGAGCGCGTTCGTGAGCTAATGGATAGGCACACACGCGATGCAGTCGTGGAAGGTTTTGAGTCATTGATTGATGGGTTGACGTTGCCAGACCCAAATGACCGCCATGTGCTTGCTTGCGCTATTCATAGCGGGGCTGAGGCGATCATTACCTTTAATCTCAAAGACTTTCCAGACGCTGTCCTGGCTCAGTACGATATTAGATCGATACATCCTGATGAGTTTTTATCGGACATGTTGGCGTTAAGTCCAGGTGATGTTATCCAGGCAGCTCAGCGCCATAGACAAAGCTTGAAGAGTCCACCCTTTAATGCCGAAGAATATCTTGATTTGCTATTAAATCAGCGGCTTCCTGAAACGGTCAGTGAGCTTAGGCGCTATCGTCTAATGCTTTGATGCTTAGCGTGGTGTGTTGGTGGCGGACTTTTTACGCTGTTGAAACACGCTAGCAAGCCCGCATTCTGCGTGATAGACTATGCCATCCTCTCAGACAAGACCCGTGAGCGGGCAGCTGAAATGAACTGCTCGCTACACTAATTTGGCCGGGCTATTGCACAAAAATAGCCGCCAAATCAATTGGTTGTTACGGAAGCGTCGTATTGTCCGAGTCGGCGTGCGACGAACACATAGTTAATCCGTTGCCCTTTAAGCGGCAACCTTATTCTCCAAGGAGATACCCAGTGGCGAACAGCAAGCAAGCTCGCAAGCGCGCCCGTCAGGCCGAGAACCGTCGCGTCCTGAAAGCTAGCCAACGCAGCATGGTCCGCACCTACATCAAGCGTGTGATCAAAGCGATCAACACCGGTGACCATGGCAAGGCGATGGAAGAGTTCAAGGCAGCGCAGCCGGTCATCGACCGCATTGCGGATAAAGACGTGCTTTCCAAGAAGAAAGCCGCGCGTCTGAAAAGCCGCATGAACAAGCGCATTAAAGCACTGGCGGCGTAAGCCGGCAGGCGCCTTAAAAAACCGGCTGCGGCCGGTTTTTTTGTGTCTGTGGATTGCCAATGGAAGGGTGACGAGGGCGATGACCACGAATTCGCAGCCGGAAGTCCACGAGCAGCCCCCCCGGCGTGGGTTGATGCGCTCGGGGTTGATTGTCAGCGCCATGACCATGCTCTCGCGGGTTATGGGTTTGGTGCGCGATGTGGTAGTGGCCGCATTGCTGGGCGCGGGTGACGGGGCCGATGCGTTTTTTGTGGCCTTCAAAATCCCCAATTTTCTGCGTCGCTTGTTCGCCGAGGGTGCGTTCAACCAGGCGTTTGTGCCGGTGCTTTCCGAGTACTCGACCCAGCGCAATAAGCAGGAGATCCGTGAACTGCTCAACGCCGTGGCGGGCAGTTTAACGGCCATTCTGGCACTGATTACGGCGCTTGCCATGCTGGGAGCACCCTGGCTGATTTGGCTGTTTGCGCCCGGGTTTGGCCGCGATCCCGAAAAACTCGCCATGACGGCGGACATGCTGCGGTTAACCTTTCCCTATTTATTGCTGATCTCGCTCACCGCCTTTGCCGGTAGCGTGCTGAACACCTGGAACCGCTTTGCGGTGCCAGCGTTCACCCCGGTATTGCTCAATATATCGCTGATTGGCGCGGCCGTGCTGCTAACGCCGTTGATGCAAGAGCCCGCCATGGCGCTGGCCTGGGGGGTATTAATCGCCGGTGTCGCCCAGTTAGTGTTCCAGGTGCCGTTTTTGCTGCGCCTGGGGTTGATGCCGACCCCATGGCCCAACTTGGCCCACGAGGGCGTGCGGCGGATTTTGAAGCTGATGGGCCCGGCGCTGTTTGGCGTGTCGGTGTCGCAGATCAATCTGCTGCTGGACACCGTATTGGCTTCCTTGCTGGCCGCAGGCAGTGTCTCGTGGCTGTACTACTCGGATCGTCTGGTTGAACTGCCGCTGGGGGTATTCGGCGTGGCGATTGGCACGGTGATCTTGCCAGCGCTTTCCAAACGGCATGCTGACCAGTCAAACGTGCACTTTGCTGCCATGCTCGACTGGGCGATCCGCATGGTGCTGTTGCTGGGGTTGCCCGCCGCCCTGGCGCTGGTGGTGCTGGCCGAGCCGCTGTTGATCACGCTGTTTCACTATGGCGCGATGACCGACACCGATATCCAGATGGCGGCGATGAGCCTGCGTGCCTACGCCGTGGGACTGGTGGCCTTTATGCTGATCAAGGTGCTTGCGCCGGGCTTTTTTGCCCGCCAAAACACTAAAACGCCAGTCAAGGTGGCCATTTTTGCCATGGTCGCCAATATGCTGTTCAACCTGATACTGGTTTGGCCGCTGGCCCATGCAGGGTTGGCATTAGCCACGGCGCTGTCGGCGTTTTTGAATGCTGGGCTGCTGGGTTACCTGCTTTATAAAGAGGGCGTGCTGGTGTTTCAGCCGGGCTGGGGGCGCTTTGCGGTGCAACTGGTGGGCGGCTGTGCCCTGATGAGCCTCGCGCTGTATTTTGTCGCGCCCGAATGGACGGCATGGCTTGCCATGAGCCTATGGCAGCGGGTCGCCTGGGTGTCAGGGCTGGTGGCGCTGGGCGCGGGGCTGTACTTTACCTGGCTGGGGGCGTTGGGTTTACGAATACGGCATTTGAAAATGCGTGCCTAACGCTGCACGGCAGCGGCTAGGTTCGTTATAATCAAGGGCTTTGCTGCCTGCTTCTTGGGCGGGTAAGCGGGCTAGCAACGGCTGAGGTGCCATGCGGGTCATTCGAGGTTTGCACAATTTAACGGCGTCTTCGCGGGGCTGCGTGGCGACCATCGGCAATTTTGATGGTGTGCACCGTGGTCATCAGGCGATTTTGCAGCAGTGCCGCGAGCACGCTGCCCGCCTGGGGGCGCCGTTAACCGTGGTGGTGTTTGAACCCCAACCGCGTGAGTTTTTTGCCGGCGACCAGGCGCCGCCAAGGCTTACGCGGCTGCGCGAAAAGGTCCGCCTGTTGGGCCAGCACGGCGCCGAGCAGGTGCTGTGCCTGCCGTTTAACGATGCGCTGCGTAGCCTCACCGGCCGTGAGTTTATCGATCAGGTGCTGATCGACGGGCTCAACGTAAAGCATCTGGTGGTCGGCGACGACTTCCGCTTTGGCTGCGACCGGCGTGGCGATTTTACCCTGCTGGAAGCCGTGGGCCGGGAGTACGGTTTTGGCGTTGAGCATACCCGTACCTTTACCGTCGACGACGAGCGCGTGTCCAGCTCGCGGGTGCGCACGCTGTTGGCCAGCGGCAATTTTACCGCCGCCGAGCGCCAGTTGGGGCGGCCCTATTCAGTCGATGGCCGGGTGGTGCGCGACCAGCAACTGGGGCGTACCATCGGCGTGCCCACTGCTAATTTGCCGATGCTGCCCCAGCCGCTCACGCTACGCGGCGTGTACGCAGTGGTTAGTGAGCTGGAAAACGGCGAGCGCTACTTCGGCGTGGCCAACGTTGGGTTTCGCCCCACGGTAGGCGCCAAGCGGCCGACCCTGGAGGTGCACCTGTTCGATTTTTCAGGCGACCTTTACGGCCAACGCATGACGGTAGTGCCTTGCGCACGGCTGCGGGGCGAGGTGAAGTTTGACGATATTGAGGCACTGAAAGCGCAGATTGAGCGCGATCAGCGTCAGGCGCGGCGCTATTTTGCGGCCGCCGCCGCTGGCAAAAGCGCAGCATTACCGCTGGCCTCGGCCCCCCTCGGGCGAGAGACCGCTTCTTCTGATTCCTCCTTGGCGGGCGATTCCGCCGATGATAACGACGGCTGACCGGACTATGGATTATAAGCACACGCTAAACTTGCCAGAAACCGACTTTCCCATGCGCGGTATGCTGCCTAAGCAGGAGCCAGGGCGCGTGTCTGCATGGCAGGATATGAACCTTTACCAGCGCCTACGCGAAGCGCGCGCGGGGGCACCGCTGTTCGTGCTGCACGATGGCCCTCCGTACGCCAACGGCAGCATTCATATCGGTCACGCCGTTAACAAAATTCTTAAAGATATTATCGTCAAATCGAAGAACCTGGCGGGTTTTGATGCGCCCTACGTGCCCGGTTGGGACTGCCACGGCCTGCCGATTGAGCACAAGGTGGAAACTACCCACGGCAAGCACCTGGCGCCAGATACTGCCCGCGAGCTATGCCGCGAGTACGCCGCCGCACAGATTGAAACCCAACTGGCTGACTTTGTGCGACTGGGTGTAATTGGCGATTGGGACCACCCCTACCGCTCGATGGATTTCGCCAACGAAGCGGGCGAGATCCGCGCGCTGGCGGAGATGGTCGATGCGGGCTACGTATTCAAGGGCTTGAAGCCGGTCAACTGGTGTTTCGACTGCGGCTCGGCGCTGGCCGAGGCCGAGGTCGAGTACGCTGATAAAAAATCCGACGCTATCGACGTGGCCTTCCCGGTGGAAGACGCCGACAAACTAGCCGCGGCGTTTGGCTTGAGCGCGCTGCCCAAGCCCGCCGCCGTGGTGATCTGGACCACCACGCCCTGGACCATCCCGGCCAACCAGGCGTTAAACGTTCATCCTGAGTTCACCTATGCGCTGGTCGATACTGGTGAGCGTCTGTTGCTGCTGGTGGAAGACCTGGTCGAAAGCTGTCTGGAGCGCTACGAGCTGACCGGTGAGGTGATCGCCACCGCGAAGGGCGAGGCGCTGGATTTAATCAACTTCCGCCACCCGTTCTACGACCGTCTGTCGCCGGTATACCTGGCCGATTACGTCGAGTCCGAAGTGGGCAGCACCGGTATCGTGCACTCTGCGCCGTCCTACGGTATGGACGACTTCATTACCTGCCGCGAGCATGGCATGGAGTTCGATGACATGCTCAACCCGGTGCAGGGCAACGGCGTGTATGCGGACGACCTGCCGTTCTTCGGCGGCCAGATGATCTGGAAGGCCAACCCGCATATCGTCGAGAAGCTGCGTGAAGTGAACGCCTTGATGGCCCACACGCCGATCAAACACAGCTACATGCACTGCTGGCGGCATAAAACGCCGGTGATTTACCGTGCCACCGCCCAGTGGTTTGTGGGCATGGATATCCAAGGTAAGGACGGCAAAACCCTGCGCGAACGTGCGCTGGAAGGCATCGAGGCGACGCAATTTACCCCTGCCTGGGGCCAGGCGCGCCTGCACAGTATGATCGCCAATCGCCCGGACTGGTGTATTTCCCGCCAGCGCAACTGGGGCGTGCCAATCCCGTTCTTCCTGCACAAGCAGACCGGCGAGCTGCACCTGCGCACCGTGGAATTGATGGGGGAGGCTGCCAAACGCGTCGAGCAGCAAGGCATCGACGCCTGGTTTAAACTCGACCCGGCGGAGCTGCTAGGCGCGGAAGCCGACGAGTACGACAAAGTCACCGATACGCTGGATGTGTGGTTCGACTCCGGCACCACTCACCGCCACGTGCTGCGCGGCTCGCACCCGCATGGCCACGAGAGCGGCCCGAGGGCGGACCTGTACCTGGAAGGCTCCGACCAGCACCGCGGCTGGTTCCATTCGTCACTGTTGACCGGCTCGGCCATCGACGGCCACGCGCCGTATCGCCAGCTGTTGACCCATGGCTTCACCGTGGACGCCCAGGGTCGCAAGATGTCCAAGTCGATCGGCAACGTGGTTGTGCCGCAAACGGTGATGGATAAGCTGGGCGCCGACATTTTGCGCCTGTGGGTGGCGTCCACCGATTACTCTGGTGAAATGGCGGTCTCCGATGAGATTTTGAAGCGCACTGCGGATGTTTACCGGCGTATCCGTAACACCGCGCGCTTCCTGCTCTCTAACCTTAACGGCTTTGATCCCGCGAAGGACCAGGTGGCGTTTGGCGACATGCTGGCGCTGGATCAATGGGTGGTCGACCGCGCCGCGCAGTTGCAGGGGCGTATCGACACCGCTTATGACGAATACCGCTTCCTGGATGTCTACCAGCAGGTGCACGGCTTCTGCGCCCGTGAACTGGGCGGCTTCTACCTGGATGTGATCAAGGATCGCCAATACACCACGCAAGCCGATTCGCTTGCCCGGCGCAGCGCGCAAACGGCGCTGTACCATGTGGTGGAAGCGCTGAGCCGCTGGGTGGCGCCGATTCTGTCGTTCACCGCCGAGGAGATTTATGAGCATATCCCCGGTGAGCGCGGCGACAGTGTCCTGCTGGAAACCTATTACACCGGCCTTGATACCCTGGATGATAACGCCAAGATGGGTCGTGATTTCTGGGAGCAGGTGCTTGAGGTCAAGCACGCGGTTAACAAGTGTCTGGAAGATGCCCGCAACGCCAAGGTGATCAAGGGCAGCCTGGCGGCCGAGGTGACGCTTTTCGTGAGTGACGAGCTCAACATGACGCTGACCAAACTGGGCGATGAGCTGCGCTTTGTGATGCTGACCAGCGAGGTGCACTTGAAACCGCTGGCCGAGGCCGAAGATGCCGAAGCCACCGAGCTTGAAAGCCTGAAGGTCGTGGTCTCTCAAAGTGAGCACACCAAGTGCGAGCGCTGCTGGCACCATCGTCCGGATGTGGGCACCCATGCGGCGCATCCCGATTTATGCGGCCGCTGTATCAGCAACTTGCCCGAAGGCAGCGGAGAGATTCGTTACTATGCCTAATGATACAAGCCCAGCAAACGCCCACCCCTTACAGCGGCCGCCGATGCACCGGCCGCTGCGCTGGTTGTGGTTGGCGGCGGCGGTGATCGTGCTCGACCTGGCCACCAAGTACCTGGCGACGAGCATGTTGAACTACGCCCAGCCGGTCGAGGTGCTGCCGTTTTTCAATCTCACGCTTTTACACAACACGGGAGCGGCGTTCAGCTTTTTATCAGAGCACCCGGGCTGGCAGCGTTGGTTCTTTGCGATTGTTGCGATTGGGGCGAGTATTGGTCTGAGCATTTGGCTGTCGCGTATCAGGGCCGATGAAAAGCTGCTGGCTGTCGCGCTACCACTGATTATCGGCGGCGCGCTGGGCAATCTTTATGATCGGCTTGTTCACGGCTACGTGGTCGATTTTCTGTCTTTTCATGCGGCGGGCTGGTACTACCCTGCATTTAATGTGGCAGATATAGGCATTACCCTAGGGGCGGTCGGGCTAATTTGGGAATCGGTAATGGGCGAGCGGCGGCGCAAAAAAGCCCAGCGGACTTCGTCTACCTCCAACAGCGAGTAACGCAATGAGCGACTATTTAATTGATGACGGCATGGAAGTGACTCTGCACTTCACGCTCAAGCTGGAAGACGGCACCGTGGTGGACTCGACCAAAGAGAAAGTGCCCGCTACCTTCCAGTATGGAGATGGCAACTTGCCACCCGGTTTTGAGCATCCGATTAAAGGCATGGCGGCGGGTCAAGAGGGCAGCTTCGAGATTACCCCCGAACATGCCTTTGGTCAGCATAATCCGCAGAACATTCAAACGCTGAAGCGTGATGACTTCGGCGATGAAGTGCCGGAGATTGGTATGGTCATGTCATTTGCCGATAAAGCGGGAACGGAATTGCCAGGTGTGGTCAAAACCATTGAAGGTGATCGGATTGAGGTCGACTTTAATCATCCCTTGGCGGGGCGTACCCTTACGTTTGAGGTTGAAGTGCTCGACGTGAAGCCGGTCACGACGCACTGAGAGATCACTTACTGACAGGCGGCTGAATTCATCCAACGGTGCTCTGTACCAAGGCGCGAGACTCATGTTGTCAAAACCGCAATCACAGCAGCAAACACACCCCATCGAAATCAAGCTGGCCAACCCGCGTGGCTTTTGCGCAGGGGTCGACCGGGCAATCGATATTGTTAACCGGGCGCTGGATGTGTTTGGGCCGCCGATCTATGTCCGTCATGAAGTGGTGCATAATCGCTTCGTGGTTGAAACCCTGCGTGAGCGCGGCGCGGTATTCGTCGAGGAACTGCACGAAGTGCCCGACGATGTGATTGTGATTTTCTCGGCCCATGGGGTTTCCCGTGCAGTCCAGCAAGAAGCCGAGCAGCGCGGCCTGAAAGTGTTTGACGCTACCTGCCCGTTGGTCACCAAGGTGCACATTGAAGTGCTGCGATATGCCAAGCGCGGCCAGGAGTGCATCTTGATCGGCCATCAGGGCCATCCGGAAGTTGAAGGCACCATGGGGCGTTACGATACTTCCCACGGTGGCCGTATTTACTTGGTGGAAGACGAGCACGATGCCGCCAACCTGGACGTCAAGGACCCTTCGCAACTGGCCTTTGTGACGCAAACCACGCTGTCGATGGACGACACCGCCAAGGTGATCGACGCGCTGCGCGATAAATTCCCCGCGATTCAAGGCCCGCGCAAAGACGACATCTGCTACGCCACGCAAAACCGTCAGGATGCAGTGCGTGAACTCGCCGCCGACAGCGATCTGCTGTTGGTGGTGGGTAGTCCTAATAGCTCCAACTCGAATCGTCTACGCGAGCTTTCCGAGCGCATGGGCACGCCCGCTTATCTGATCGATAACGCCGAGCAGATCGTTCCCGAGTGGCTGGACGGCGTCAGCTGCGTAGGCGTTACCGCCGGTGCCAGTGCCCCGGAAGTACTGGTCAAAGGTGTGATCGAGCGCCTTCAATCCATGGGCGCGACCGTGCCACAAGAGCTTCAAGGGCGTGAAGAAACGATTACCTTTTCGATGCCCCGTGAACTGCGTGAACGGGTGATTGCCAGCGGCTAAACAAAGACTTCGTGATGCAAAGCGTATGGGTTTACGACATACTGAAATAGTATGAGTTAACCAATACAGGAGCAGAGCCGCGTGTCTTATGTTTCTCATCCTTCCTCCGGCCGCATTTCATCAGGCGGCCAACGCGGCTTTACCCTAATTGAACTGATGATTGTGTTGGCCATCATCGGCATCGTGGCGGCCATTGCCTACCCCAGCTATACCCGCTACGCACAAAAATCGCTGCGAACGGATGCCCATGCGGGGCTCATGCAAGCGGCATCTGCGCTTGAGCGCTGTAACACTCAGTCCTATACCTACGACAATTGCGATGACGTACCGGCCACCTCGCCAGAAGGGCACTACACCATTGAAGTGTCGACCGGCAGTCAGAATGGCGGCTATACGCTAACGGCCGAGACCGACCGAGACGATGGCTGCGGCGAGCCGTTGATCCTGGATGCCAGGGGCAGACAATCACCCGATGGATGCTGGTAGCCTATGCGTCAACGCGGTTTTACCCTTATTGAATTGATGCTGGTACTGGTTATCGCGGCGTTGTTAATGCTAATCGCCGTGCCCTCCTTTTCTACGTTTATGGCCCGCCAGCAACTGGCCGGTGATGTTAACCAACTTCAATCGGTGATGACCTTTGCGCGCAGCGAAGCCATCAAGCAACGCCAGCCGATCACCGTGAAATTTTCTCCGCCCAACGAACTCAACGCTACTCGCCGCCCCGAAGCGTGCAGCGATGCCTCTTGGTGCTTTTGGGCCGAAAGTTCTCAAGATGACGGTGAGGCGAGCGTTATGCGCGCAGGGCAAACTGCCAAAATTACCCAGCCCAAAGACAACTTCTCTATAGTGTTTGAAAGCCTGGGTGATGCACATTTCAGCGACTGTGATGACGGTAATGGTCAGTGCGTGATTGCACTCGCGCCAACCGATTCAGGAGACGATAGCGACCCGGTGACGATCACCGTTCGCGAAACCGGCAGCCTGCATAAGGATACCGCTCAATGACGCAGCGCGGCTTCAGTCTGGTCGAGGCGCTTATTGCGCTGCTGATTCTATCGCTTGGCCTGGTGGGTGTCGCGGCCATGCAGTTGAAAGCACTGCAAAGTGCGACGCAGGGTTACCAGCGCTCGGTCGCCAGCATCGCCTCCGTCGACGCCCAGGAGCGAATGTGGGGGCAGTTGGCAAGAGACGATGTAGATGGCTGCGCAGATATTGATATTGAGGCCGAGTGGAAGGCCCAGTGGTTTGCCGATAGCGATTCCAATCCTTTGCGCAATGCAAACGCGCAGGAAAGCAACGTTATACCAAATGGTTGTGAATTTACAATTGAGATAGACCTGGGTAGTCGAGCGGGTGATGCCGGATCAGACATATTTACCTATACCCTTCGTCTTCCTGATATAGAGGGAGAGAAGTGATGGCAAGTGAGCAAAAAGGTTTTACGCTCGTTGAACTGATGGTCGCGATGGTTATCGGCACGGTGATTATCTTAGGTGCTGGCCAGCTATTTCTGACTACTTTTCAAACGTTTAGAAAAGTGGATGAGGTAAGTCGGAAACAAGAAAGTCTTATCTTCATTGCCCAGCGAGTGACCAGCGAGATTCGCAAGATGGACCCAGACCCGGGGCAACCTATTAAGCATCGTTATTCCCTTGAGTGCGAAGTGGATGATAAGAACCAGTGTGGCTGTACCGTATATGATACTGAATACGGCGATAATGGAAACAAGCAGCCCTTGGCCAGCTTTTTCAAGGATCTCTCTCCTGATGACGTGGCCAATGGCTGCACAGAAGGTGCGGATCAATTTATTCAAGACGTCGAAGTGGATGGTGAGACCGGGCATCTCTACCAGGTGTCGTTGCCGCTTGAGAGAAATGGGGGAAATATTGAATTTCATGTAGCGGTGAGGTCATCAATCTTCGATACCATTTCTGGCAACGACAACGACAACGACAACGACAACGACAACGACAACGACAACGACAACGACAACGACAACGACAACGACAACGACAACGACAACGACAACGACAACGACAACGACGATTGTCCCGGTAATAGCGGAAATGCACCTCCAGCAGGAGATGGTTGTCCGGGTAATAGTGGAAGCTCAAATGCGGGTGGACGTGGCAACGCTAATAATTAGGTAAATGCATATGAAACAACAAGGCGCGGCGTTAGTAATCGTGATGGCGTTACTCTCAGGCGCTATGATACTGGGCCTTTCCAGCATGCAAACAGCGCTGGTAGATGAGCGCCTAGCGGGTAATTTCCGCGCTTCAATACAAGCGAAGATGAACTCTGACAGTATGGTTGCGGAGTTTAGAAAATATTCATCACCAAATCAATTGGATGAAATTTATAATAAAGAATGTGATGGAATAGAGAGTTGTTATCAAGAGTATGAAAATGATTTTTTAAATCATTTGGACAGCCTTGAAAGTTTTGATTCTGTTGAGAAAATAGTTGATATACTTGTAAATAAGGAAGATGAAAGTATTACTATTATAACTAGAGATCAAGGTACAAACCATAACGCTGAACGGGAAACGGTTGCAACCTATCAAAGGGGACGTGAACGCAGTGGTACTGGTGATGATGGAAATGATGGCGATAGTGGTGATAGCGGCGGTAATGAAGGTATCGGATCGCCTCCATTTGAATCTCCGGTAGTCGGTTGTGAAGGTGTTCAAGTTAGTCGAGGTTCTACCATTAGTAGTTATCGTTCTAGCGAGGGCGACTGGAGTGGGGAGCCAGGCAGTTTTTCTGAGAATAATATTCCACTTATACGTACCACTACTGATAACGCCAACGTATTTCTTGATCGCAGTGAGACGATTCATGGTGGTATAGAAGCTCTTGGCACCGTTACACTCAATGGTTCTTCACAGGTTTTTGGAAGTATTTTAGCTAATCGTAAGATATCTCTGAATGGAGGAGGTGTACGGGTACGTGTTAATGCTGAGAGCGTTTCAGATGTAATATTCGATAGTAGTGCAAGGGTTGATGGCATCGTAAGAGCCATGGGCGAGGTGCGTTTGAATAATTGGTCAGCCAGTGTTGGGGAAGGTATTTATTCTGGTGGTGATATCATTTCTAATCGAAATCCTCCTTCTAGCCATATAGACCAAAATAATAGAGCTAATTTTTTTCCAAGTAGCGATGTTTCACTCAATGAAGTTGAGAGCCAGCCCTGCGATACTGTCGATTTTGCGGGGAACTCGCTGATTGAGGAAATTACCCGCTATCAAGAAGAGCTAATTACAGTTGGTAATATTGCAGTAGGCTCTTACCCTAACGTTGAATGGCGCGTTACTCCGGAGCGGTTGGAACGTTTTGACCAAACATGGGACGTTAACCGCTGGGTTACGCATGCATCATCTGAGCTAAATACTCTATTTGGTGAGCAAACATCTGTTTATCGAGTAAATGATCTTAAGCTGACAAACTCTCCATCTTTTAAGGTCAGTGGTGGTGATGTAGTTATTGTGGTGGACGGAGACTTTACGATGGGGGGAGGTGGCGACGGTCTAGTGATTGATAACGACTCGAGTTTAACTGTCTTTGTATCAGGTGAAGTCGATTTTGGTAGCGTTCTAAAGATGCCGGAGTCTCACTCAATCAACCTTAACGGGGACCCAACATTTTCTCTCTATTCAGGTTACAGCAGTTCAGGTACGGGAGTTAACTTCAGTTCAAGCAATCGTGTAGTAGCTAACGTTTACGCGCCGTTCACAAACGTTTCAGTGAATTCGGGCGCTAGCTTTTTTGGCAGTGTGAAAGGGCGCAGTGTCAGCGTGAGTGGCGGCAGCAGTGTCGTTTACGATGAGTTGCTGGTCGACGCTTTTGGAAATTCTCAAAATGGCACGCCAGAAGATGAAAACAGTGGTGGTTGGCGCTTAGTTGGTTGGCAATAACGCCATTAGCCTCTGACACAAGGCCGCGTTATCATAGCGCTATTTGCCCAAGAGCTTGAATATCCTATGAGTCAGTCACCCAAAACCCGTGTCCTCACCGGCATCACCACGTCCGGCACACCCCACCTGGGCAACTACGTGGGGGCGATCAAACCCGCCATTGAGGCGAGCCAGGATCCCAGCGTTCAGTCGTTCTACTTTCTGGCCGATTACCACGCGCTGATCAAGTGCCAGGATCCCGAGCGCGTTCAGCAGTCGCGCCTGGAAATCGCCGCGACCTGGCTGGCCCTTGGGCTGGATACCGATAACGCCATTTTTTACCGTCAGTCGGATATTCCAGAAATCCCCGAGCTAACCTGGATGCTTTCCTGCGTATGCGCCAAGGGGCTGATGAACCGCGCCCACGCCTATAAAGCCGCTGTGGCTGAGAACGAGGAAGCAGGTAATCAGGATCCGGATAAAGGCATCACCATGGGGTTATTCGGCTACCCCGTGCTGATGGCGGCGGATATTCTGATGTTTAACGCCAACAAGGTGCCTGTGGGCCGCGACCAGATTCAGCATATCGAGATGGCGCGGGATATCGCCGGGCGCTTCAATCACCTATATAAAGGCGAGTATTTCATCCTGCCCAACGCGGTGGTGGATGAAAAGAGCCAGGTGCTTGGCGGGCTGGACGGGCGCAAAATGTCCAAGAGCTACAACAACACGATTCCGTTATTCGCGGCTGAGAAAAAGCTGCAAAAGCTGGTGCGTAAAATCAAAACCAACTCGCTGGAGCCCGGCGAGCCAAAAGACCCTGATACCTGCACGCTGTTTCAGATTTATGCGGCCTTTGCCTCGGCCGAGGAAACCGCGACCATGCGCCAGCAGTACGCCGAGGGCATTGGCTGGGGTGATGCGAAAAATCAGGTGTTTGAGTATCTCAACGCCCATCTTGAAAAACCCCGCGAGCGTTACAACGCGCTAATGGAAGACCCTGGGCATATTGAAACGGTACTCCAGCGCGGGGCAGAGCGCGCACGCGAGGAAGCCGCGGTGACGATGGATAAGTTGCGTACCGCTGTGGGTCTGGGGCGCTTTATTTAAGCTCTCATCTTCGCCCCTTTCGTGGTATTGCTACTAAAACGCCCCGCTTTATTTAAAAGCAGGGCGTTTGTTTTTTAACGCTATCCGTTATGGCCTGAGTGGTTAAGCACCCGGATTTTGCTCGATGCCTTGCAGGTACCAGGGGGCATCGTCGCGCATCGCCCGGGTTAAGTGCCAGGTCTCGTTGAACTCGGTTTGTTCTCCGTTTTCTTCCAGTAGGCCGTGGAAAATGACCGTCGCTTCGGCCTGGTCGCCCACTTCGGCAACATTACCCAACTCGGCGAATAAGCGCACAATCTCGGTACGGTTATTGGCGGGCTGCTGGGCGCGTTCTTCGCGCAGCACGTTGTAATATGCGGGCGTTACGTACTCCTGAATGCGGCTGAAGTCGTTATTGTCCCAGGCGCGCTGCAGGGTCATGAAATGCTCTTTGGCGCCACTCAAGAAGCGTTCTTTATCAAACCACTCAGGCGTTGTTGCGCCTGAGTGGCTGTCGGTTGCAGCGCTGCTGCCTTCTTGCGCGTCGAAACGTGGTGCAGAGGTGGGGCCGCTCGACCGTGCATGACCCGAAGACGAGGGTGCGGGCGCTCGCTGCTGGCGCATTGCCCGGAAGGCCATGACTGCCAGCAGAGCGACGCCTGCCATGACCAGCAGATCCATCAAGCGCAACTCATCAAAGGCGCCGCCAAAGAACAGCGCGGCCAAAAGTCCGCCGGCCAATAAGCCTCCGAACATGCCGCCCATTCCGCCGCGACGGGCCGCTGCTGAACCTGCTTGGCCCTGGTCGTTGCGCTGTGCCTGCTGTTGCTGGGTAGCCGCCGGACGATCTGCCGAGCGCGACATGCTGCCGCTGCTGGCGCCGCCACCGAAGCGTCGTGCGTCGGCGGACTCGACCGCCAGGCCAAAGCCCATTGCGCCTACCAATAAGATGACGAAAAACTGTCGCAACATTGTGTGTCTCCGGATTAACAAGCGCCGCTGGGGCGCGAAGGTGATGCAATGAACCAAGTTTAACGCCTATACGCATCGTGCGTCGTCTGTTTCAATCTGTCTTTGTATAAAGACAATAATGAGGTGGCATCGTGCGCTTGCAACGCGATAAAAGTTTACTGCTGATGGTCGATTTCCAAGCGGGCTTACTGCCAGCGATTGACGGCGGTGAGGCCGCTATAAGCGAGGCTCATTGGCTGTTTGGCGTAGCCGATGCGCTGGCAGTGCCCGTATGGCTAACTGAACAAATGCCCGAGAAACTTGGGGGCACGGCACTAGCGTTACTGGAAGCCCGACAAGCGCCCACGATATGGCAAAAGCAGCACTTCGGGATTATGGAGGAAGCCGTGTTTCGTGAGGCGCTGCATGCGTCGGGCAGGCATCAGGTGGTGTTGTGCGGCACCGAGGCGCATATTTGCGTACTGCAAACGGCACTCGGGCTATTAGCCGAAGGCTATGCGGTCTATTGGCTCAGCGAGGCGACGGCAAGCCGCCGGGCCGAGGAAGCGATGCTGGCGCGCGAGAGGGCCTGTGCCTTGGGGGCGCAGGCGGTCTCGGCGGATATGGTGGCCTACGAGTGGCTTCACCGCTGTGATACAGCGTCTTTCAGCGCGGTCCACCAGCAGTTTTTGAAGCCTCGTGCGGCGAAAGCAGTGCGTTTTTTCTAGGCGTGTGTTTAACGCTCGGCTTCGCGCCGGGTGAAGACAAAGGTATCGCCTTGTGACGCGGCGGCATCGAAGCGGTAACCGGCAACATCAAATGCTTTTAGCGCCTCGGGGTCGTTAATGTTCTGACGAATTATCCAGGCGCTCATCAGGCCGCGCGCCTTTTTGGCGTAGAAGCTGATGATCTTGAAGGTGCCATTTTTTTCATCTTTAAATACCGGCGTGATGATCCGGGCATCCAGTTTCTTGGCATCAACGGCTTTGAAATACTCGTTGGAAGCCAGGTTAACCAGCACCTTTGAACCGCTTTCGGCAATAGCTGCGTCCAGCGCTTTGGTTAGCGTGGGCTTCCAGTAGGCATAGAGATCCTTGCCTGCCGAGTTAGCTAGTTTGGTGCCCATCTCAAGCCGGTAGGGCTGGATCAGATCCAGCGGGCGCAACAGGCCATAAAGCCCTGAGAGAATACGCAGGTGTTGTTGAGCAAAGCGATTCTCACTGTCGCTGAACGTGTCGGCTTCAAGCCCAGTGTACACATCACCCTGAAAGGCCTGGGCGGCGGGCTTGGCGTTTTCCAGCGAAAACGGCGGCTGCCATTCGGCAAAGCGGGCCGCGTTCAAGCCTGCCAATTTGTCGCTAATGCCCATTAAGTCGCTGATCTGCTGCGGTGAATAGTCGCGCAGGATATCGATAAGTGCTTGGCTATCAGCCAGAAAATTCGGTTGACTGACGTCTTGGGTGGTCGACGGGGTTTCAAAGTCCAGCGTTTTGGCTGGTGAGATGACGCTCAACATGGCAGCTTCCTCGAGACATCGTAAATGTAATGGGGCGTATTATACCAAGCCTCGGCGATTGCCGAGGCTATGAGGTCGATAGCATCCACAAGGACCGATGAGCGGTTAAGGGCAGGGGTTGGGCATGCGGCGATGGATATCGTCGATGGCTTCCAGCAGGTCGTCATCCAGTTTAAGGCTTTCACTGGCCAGGTTGCTTTCCAACTGATCCATGGTCGTGGCGCCGATGATATTGCTGGTCAGGAAGCTGCGCGAATTGACAAACGCCAGCGCCATTTGGGCTGGGTCGAGGCCATAGTCGCGCGCCAGGGCCACATAGGCATGGGTGGCGGCTTCGGCTTCCGGCGAGGTGTAACGCTTGAAACGCTCATAAAGCGTCAGGCGGGCGTTGGGCGGCTGCGCGCCTTTCAGGTATTTACCCGAGAGAACCCCAAAACCGAGCGGTGAGTATGCCAAAAGCCCGACGTCTTCGCGGTGAGCGATTTCCGCCAGACCCACTTCGAACGAGCGGTTAAGCAGGTTGTAGGGGTTTTGAATCGAGGCGACCCGTGGCACATCGAGCTGATCGGCGAGCTGTAGCGCACGCATGGTGCCCCAGGGGGTATCGTTTGACAGGCCGATGGCGCGGATTTTGCCGGCGTCGACCAGTTCTTTCAACGCGCTTAAGGTTTCTTCCAGCGGCGTGGCGTCTTCTTCTTCGTTATGCGTGTAGCCGAGCTTGCCGAAAAAGTTGGTGCTGCGGTCGGGCCAGTGTAGCTGGTAAAGATCCACGTAGTCGGTTTGCAGGCGCTCAAGGCTTGCGTCGATCGCCTTGAAGAGGTGTTCGCGGGTTAGGCGCGGCCCACCGCGTATATGGTCAAGTCCGGGGCCGGCAGCCTTGGTGGCGATAATGACGTCGTCGCGTTCGCCGCGCTGCTTGAGCCAGCTACCGATATAGTGTTCGGTTAACCCCTGGGTATCGGCCTTGGGCGGCACTGGGTACATTTCGGCAGTATCAATAAAGTTGATGCCAAAGGCGACGGCGCGATCAAGCTGTTCGTGGGCCTCGGCTTCGCTGTTTTGTTCGCCAAACGTCATGGTGCCCAGGCAAAGACGGCTGACGTCCATCCCGGTTCTGCCCAATGGTCGCGTTTGCATGATGGTCTCCTTGTATGAATACGATTACCAGCGGGATGCACACCGATTTCAGTGCATCGCGACGGGGGTTGTGTGGCATGTTAGCGAGGCGTTCGCCAAGCAGCAAATCAGAGGGGTTGAGTCGTTGCCACGGCAGGCGTATGCTTGCCAGCCCATTGACCGGCCAAGGGCCGGTTTATCGCGTGGTTGGTTGTCTCATAGGGAATGACGGCTAGCCCAATGTTTCAACAAACAGGCAGAGTCGTTTGCCATGACACAGGCATCATCTTTGTTTACTCGGCTGGAGTTTCGGCTAGCTGAGCGGCTGTTTCAAAATCGTTGGTTATTGCCACGCTCGCCGCGTACCCAGCGGCTAACGCTGCGCTTGTTTAAGCGCTGCGCCGAGGCGGGCCATCCCGATGCACTTTCCGTTTACGGCCACATGCTGTTTCAGCGGAGCTTATCGCCACACGATAAAGCGCGTGGTGCACGCTATGTGCTGGAAGCTGCCCATGCAGGCGATGTAAAGTCTCAGTATCAGGCAGCGAAAATTTACGAGCACGGCTGCGTGCAGTATCCGCGCCGTGATGACTATGCGGTCACCTGGTATGCCCGTGCGGCGCAATCCGGCCACTCGTTAGCGGCTGAGCGTCTTGCGCATGCTTACCGGGTCGGTGAGCTGGGCTTAACGGCCGATGCCGACCAGGCCGCTTACTGGCAAAGTCTGGTGCATCAGCCGTCTGACCCAGTCGCGGCATGATGTGCCGTTGCCTTTTTCGCAAGTGAGGCCGTCCGTGTCCGAGACGCTACCTACCGTGTTGGATATTGAAGCGTCCGGTTTCGGGCGCGGTAGCTACCCGATTGAGGTGGGGATTGCCCGTGCCGACGGCACCAGCTGCGCGTTTCTGATTCAGCCGCTTGAAGAGTGGACGCACTGGGACCCCAAAGCTGAGTTGCTACACGGCATTGCGCGCGAGCGCTTAATGCGTGAAGGCTATCCGGTGCGCCAAGTAGCGCGCTGGCTTAACGACGAGCTAAGTGGCGAGGGTAAGGCGTATAGCGATAGCTGGGGTTACGATAACACCTGGCTTTCGCTGCTGTTTCATCACGCGGGGATGCTGCCGGGTTTTCGTCTGGAAGCGTTGAGAATCTTGCTTAGCGAAGACCAGCAGGCGCTGTGGAGCGATACCAAGGAAGCCGTCATTGCCGAGCGTGGCATTCACCGCCACCGCGCCGGTGAGGATGCGCGGCTACTGCAGTTGACCTACCAGCGAACCCGCCAGCTTTGCCAGTAGATGGCTCGCCGCGTCCCTCTAACCTTGTGCTTCTAGCGCCTCAAGCAGCGCGTCGGGCGTCTCGGCATCAAGTAGCATGTCACGGGTTGCTTGTGCCATGAACCCTTGCTCGACGGTACTATTCAAAAATGTCAGTAGCGGCGTATAGAAACCCTCAATATTGAGCAGCCCCAGCGGTTTTTCATGTAAGCCCAGATAGCCCCAGGTCCACGTCTCGAATAGTTCTTCAAAGGTGCCAATGCCGCCGGGCAAGGCGATGAAACCATCGGCGTTAGCGGCCATGGTGGCCTTGCGTTCGTGCATATTGGGTACGCGGATTAACTCGCTGAGGCCAAAGTGGGCCTGCTCGCGCTCTACCAGATGGTCCGGCATCACGCCGATAACCTCGCCGCCTGCCTCCAGTGCCGCATTGGCTAGCACGCCCATCAAACCAACCCGTGCGCCCCCGTAGACCAGCGTGTGTCCGCGAGCCGCCAGGGTTTGTCCAAGTGTTTGGGCGGCATGACGGAAGGCGGGGCTATTGCCTTCCCGCGAGCCAAGGTAAACGCAAATTCGAGACATCTCACTTCCTTTTAAGCTAGGCAGGTGTTGACGTGATGGTGGGTATCCAGCCATTGACCAATGACATTATTGCCGCACAGGTGGTGCGCGTACTGGGTGTGTAAACAACGTACCTGATGCCAGTTGCTAATGCCGCCGATGCCGCGTTTGGTGAGCACGTCCGTGTAACCGCGCTCAGCGACCTCGGCGCGCTGTGCCTCACTCATCAACGCCCAGCGCGTCTCAACATAGTCACGGTGGCTTTGCTGGTAGGCGGCCAGGAAGTCAGGCTCGTCCTGTAACTGCTGTTCCAGTGACTTGATGACGCCCACGGCTTCGATGCGCGAAATCTCGACTTTAAGTACATCGGAGCATAGCCAGTAAAGCGTCGGGAAAGGTTTGCCTTCGACAATCGGTGCCATACGCAGCACCAGCGGCGTGTTGTTGCTATCCACGGCGGCCACGGCCTCAATGCCTTTTGGTGGGCGGCCAAGCTGTTGGGTAATAATCGCCAGTTGGCGCTCGTCTGGGGCATGATCGGTGCGAATCACCATGGGCGGGTCTCTTACTGGCAGTATTGTTGTGCAGGATTATTCCCGAACAAACTTGGTGGAGCGGCCAACGGCGCGAAAAAAGCAGCGGTTGAGCTGTTCCGGAGACGCGACATAATGCCAGGTACGTTCACAGTATTCAGCCGCTCGCGCCATTAGCACATCGTAAAGTCGGTTGAACGGCGCATCATAATCGTAGGGGTCGGCACCGAACAAGCGGATATGCGGATAGTCTGCAAAGCGCTCCATAAAATAGCGCTCAAGGTCCGCCTCAACGGCGCGGTGTTGGGCAGTGTTGTCCGGGTCTAGCCATAGATTGTAGCGGATCGCCATGGGGCACTCCTGGCCGCCCCGTTGCCGGGGCGTAGCGGTTCAGGCGGGGGCGGGCGCTTCTTGCAGATGGGCTTCGAGCGCTTCCCGCAAATCGCCTTCAATGGGCACGGTGCATTTGGCATGATGATCGTATTGCACCAGGATCGTATGCCCAACATTGGTTAACTTGCCGTGCTGGCGCGCCTCCTGGGTGACGGTAAATGAGCTGTTGCCCAGGCGCGTCAGGTACGTACGTAATTCGATATCGTGACCGTAAAACAGTTCAGCACGGTAGTCGACCTCCATCCGCGCCATGATCAGCCGCCACGCTTTAGGGTTCAGGTCGGGGGTGAATAACCTGAACAGGTCGTTGCGAGCTAGCTCAAACCAGGCGGGAAGACGGGTGTTATTGATATGGCCAAGGGCATCGGTGTCATAAAACGCCGGTTCGATGATACGGGTAAACATTGGCGCCATCCTTTAATTTTATTAGCAGCGTAGGGGATAAACCAGAAGGTTGGTTAAGCGCTCAAGGATTACCCCAAGCAAGCGCTTGGTCAAGTCTAGGCGGTGCGCATTACACTAAACGAAGCCCTTGCTGGTCACGCCAGGCAGCTGCCAGCGCGCTTTTTAGGGGTGCCTGCAAGTGCGCGGGCAGCGCCCGTTGGGCATCTTCCAAGTGGTCAAAATGGCGGTTGCGCAGCCAGCAGTAGGCCCAGGCGCAGGCTTCAGAGTCGCTGTCTGGTAGCGGCTTGGCCGGCATCTGGTTTAGCAAGAACACCGCCGTGCGCGGTGCCCAGAGAGGGATATCGACGTTCTTGGCCTGGCTCCAGGCATCCAGTGTGGCCCCGGTGGGCGTCTCGCTGGGTTCGCCGATTTTAGCGACCCGCGCCGTCTCGGCAAGAATCAGCGCGAGGCCGTCGGCATCGGCCTGTCCGAGCGCTCGCCATTGGCGCAACAGCGCCGGACATCCCTCGCGCACCTTGGTATAAAAGTCATCTTGCGGCATGCTCTATAGCACCCCCGTATTAGATAAGTGAGAGCAATAATGGCATTTGATTTTGCCACGCCCATTGAGCGACGCCACCCCGCTGAGGGTTGGGCATCGCAAAAATGGCACCGCTATGGTGACGACGTGCTGCCCTTGTGGGTCGCAGATATGGACTTTCGATCGCCGCCTGCGGTGATTGACGCCCTGCACGCTAGGGTGGCGCACGGCGTTTACGGCTACGGTGAAGTGCCTGCCACGTTAACAGAAACCCTATGCCAGTGGAGCGCTAACCACTACCAGTGGCCGATCCAGGCTGAGTGGCAGCAGTGGCTGCCGGGCGTGGTGCCGGCGTTGCATCTGGCGTCCTTGGCGCTGACCGCACCAGGGGACGGCGTACTAACCGTCACGCCGATCTATCCGCCGTTTCTGGCCGTGGCCGAGCGCACCGGCCGGTTGCCCCAGCAGGCGGCATTGGCCACACCGATCAGCTCAGACGATAGCTGGCGGCTGGATATCGGTGCGCTGGAGGCCGCCGTCACCCCGCAAACCCGTTTGCTACTCTGGTGTCACCCGCATAACCCCACCGGCCGCGTGTGGTCGCATGGTGAGTTGGCCGCGCTTGCTGCGTTTGTCGAGCGTCACGATCTATGGGTCGTGTCGGATGAGCTGCATTGCGATTTGCTGCTTGACGAAGGGGCGCGTCACCAGCCGCTGGTGGCGGCTTTCCCTGAGTTGGTCAAGCGCACCATTACCCTCTGGGCGCCATCGAAGACGTTTAATCTGGCGGGCCTTACCACTGCCTGCGCGGTGGTCCCCGACCCGAGCCTGCGTAAGCGTTTCGCCCAGGCGACCAAAGGCCTGCTGCCCGATGGCAACGTGCTTGGGTTGGTGGCAGCGGAGGCCGCCTACCGCGATGGCGAGCCATGGCGTCAAGCATTGTTGCAGGTGCTGCGAGAGCATCGAGCAACGCTTAAGGCACATGTCGCTACTTGGCCTGGGGTCGACATGAGCCCGCCGTCGTCGACCTACCTAGCGTGGTTGGATATGCGCCAAGCCAGCCTTGGTGAATCGCCGCAGGCGGCGCTGCTTGAACAGGCGGGCGTTGCTCTGTCAGACGGCGCGGCCTTCGGTCATCCTGGATTTGTGCGGCTCAATTTTGGCACTACCGCCCCGCAGTTGGAGGCGGCGCTAGCCCGGATGGATGCGTTACTGGCTCGCTGAGCAATTAGTAAAGCAGGGCGAATAGCTTGCGGCGATAGGCGACGGTGAGCGGGTGGTCGGCGCCCAGCGCGTCGAATGCCTGCAACAACGTCTTGCGCGCGGCATCGTCGTTATAGGCACGGTCCTGCTTCATCAGCGCAAGCAGGGCATCGAGTCCGGCTTCGTAGTGGCCATCTGCTACTTGGCGTAGGGCGCGCTGGTATTGTGCTTCGCTATCAGTGCGATCGCCAAACGCGGCAATTTCTTCGCCGGAAAGTGCTTGTTCGCCAAACTCGATGCTGGCCCGAACGCCGCGAGCGGGGGCTGCATCGCGTTCTTCCGGCGGCAGGTTATCCAGCAGGCTGCGGGCTTCGTCGCGGCGCCCTTCGGCGACCAGCGCACGGGCGAGGCTGACCTGATAGGGGTAGTGGTCCGGGTATTGGCTGATCAGCGTTTGATAAATTTCCCGTGCCCCGGCTGGGTCGCCAGCGTTGAGTGCCGCTTCGGCCTGTTCTTCGGGGCTGGGGGGTGCGTCTTCGGGAGCAGGGAAATAGCGGTTTAGCCACTCACGGATCTGTTTTTCAGGCAGCGCGCCTTGGAAGCCGTCTACCAAGCCGCCCTGGCTGATCAGTTTGACGTCAGGAACCGATTGCACTCCCAGCTGACTGGCGATTTCCGGGTTGGCCTGAGTATCCAGTTTGGCGAGCAAGAACGCCCCACCGTACTCGACCACCAGCGTTTCCAATACCGCCATGAGCTGCCTGCACGGCTCGGAGTCTGGTGTCCAGCAATCCATCAATACCGGGACTTTCATTGAGGCTTCAAGAACTTGCTGGATATTGCCCGCATTAAGGTCAATGATGACCTCTTCGGGGCGAACCGGTGGCCGGTCAGCGTTCGCTTGCCCGTCGTTACCAGCATCAGGGGTGGTTAATGCTTCACCGGTGCGAGGATCAATAATGGACGACATAAACGTGCTCATGAATGAGGAAATTTAGCTATTGATATGCAGCCGAACGCGCGAGGATTCAAGGTGGACTGGCTAAAAAAGCGGTCATGCCGCGCCGTAAGTTTCTTATATATGCCATAATGATATAAAAGGCGATGAATAAAGCATTTCACGCTATCTTTTGCCAGCGGTAGGCTTACCGCTGTTGTCCATATCGTCCAAAAGCGCCTGTTGCCCCGACAGGCGTTTTTGGTGTTGCTGAAGGTGAGTGTATGTCTACAACGACTGTAACCCCGTCCGCTAGCAATCGCGTGCCACTCATTGTGGCGGCGGCAATTGTACTGGGTGCGCTGGTCATCGGCGTGGTATTTGAAGCCAATACCGGCCTGCTAATGATCGTCGGTGGGCTGTTTGGCATGGTGCTTTATCACGCCGCGTTTGGCTTTACCTCCGCCTGGCGTGTCTTTATTAAAGAGCGGCGTGGGCGTGGCCTTCGAGCACAAATGATCATGCTGGCGCTGGCCGTCATATTGTTTTTCCCGGCGCTTGGCGCCGGCACGCTATTCGGCCGAGAGGTGGCTGGGTTTGTATCGCCAATTGGTATCTCAGTGCTGGTTGGCGCGTTTCTGTTCGGCGTTGGCATGCAGTTAGGCGGCGGCTGTGCTTCGGGCACTTTATTTACTGCCGGGGGCGGGAATGCGCGCATGGTCATTACCCTGGTGTTTTTCATTGTCGGGTCGGTAATTGGTACCGCGCACTTTGCCTGGTGGCAAAGCCTGCCTGCTTTCCAGCCGGTGTCTCTGGTGAATGTGGCGGGCGCCGGTGGTGGTATCGCCATCAGCTTGGTGCTATTTGCGGCGATTGCAGCGTTTACTGTGGTGATGGAAAAAGGCCGTCATGGCAAGTTGGAAAAAGCGCCTTTGGTTGAGAAGCACGGGTATCAACGCTGGTTAACCGGTCCGTGGCCGCTGGTAGCCGGGGCGGTAGCGCTGGCGGTGTTGAACTTTGCCACCTTGGCGCTGGCAGGTCGACCTTGGGGTATTACCT
>RKMI01000149.1_pt1 | contig 45917 bp, 45 predicted proteins | sample 2174191 | NCBI WGS metagenome assembly RKMI01 (sample SAMN10236717, study PRJNA505201) | synthetic metagenome | isolation source: mock community containing 12 organisms: Thioclava sp. ES.032, Psychrobacter... | place: USA: Walnut Creek | collected 2015-10-01
AAGACAACCTGCTTCCCAACGTCAGCGGTTTGAAAGGCCCGTTTGGCTGCCTGAACAAGGCCCGCTACGGGATTGCCTGGGGCGTGATGGGCACCGCGGAATTCTGCTGGCACGCCGCCCGCCAATATACCCTGGACCGCAAGCAATTCGGTCGTCCGCTGGCCGCCAATCAGCTCATCCAGAAAAAACTCGCCGACATGCAAACCGAGATCACGCTTGGCCTGCAAGCCGCGCTACAGGTGGGCCGTCTGATGGATAGCGGCAACTGGTCGCCGGAAATGGTCTCGCTAATCAAGCGCAACAACTGCGGCAAGGCATTGGATATCGCCCGTCAATCCCGCGATATGCACGGCGGCAACGGCGTTTCCGACGAATACGGCGTTATCCGTCACATGGTGAACCTAGAATCGGTCAACACCTACGAAGGCACCCACGACGTGCATGCGCTGATCCTGGGGCGCGCCCAGACCGGCATTCAAGCGTTTTTCTAAGCGGCAAGAAGGACTCTTTATGAGCACATCTCCCAAACCGCTGGCAGGCATTAAAGTACTCGATATTTCCCGGGTGCTGGCAGGCCCGTGGTGCGGGCAAATGCTCGCCGATATGGGCGCGGATGTTATCAAGGTGGAACGCCCCGGCTGCGGCGACGACACCCGCCACTGGGGACCGCCGTGGCTGTCGGGCAGCAAAGAGTCTGCCTACTACTTGTGCGCCAACCGCGGCAAGCGCTCGGTCACGGTAGACATGGCCAAACCCGAAGGCCAGGCCCTCATCAAACAGATGGCGGCAGACACCGACGTGGTGATTGAGAACTTCAAGGTCGGCGGTCTCAAAAAGTACGGCTTGGATTACTCAAGCCTCAAAGCCCTAAATCCCGGCCTTGTCTATTGCTCCATTACCGGCTTTGGCCAGGAAAGCCCCTACGCCCATCGCGCCGGTTACGACTTTATGATCCAAGCCATGGGCGGGATTATGAGCATTACCGGCAAGCCTGACGATGAGCCGGGTGGCGGCCCGGTCAAAAGCGGCGTGGCCTTTACCGATATTTTCACTGGCCTTTACGCCGCCAACGCCGTGCTGGCGGCACTTTATCAGCGCCGCGATACGGGTATTGGCTGCCATATCGATATGGCGTTGATGGACGTTCAGGTGGGCGTGCTCGCCAATCAGGCACTCAACTATTTAACCTCCGGCAATGTCCCGCAGCGACTGGGCAACGCGCACCCCAACATCGTGCCTTACCAGGCGTTTGCTACCCAGGACGGCCACATGATCGTCGCCGTGGGTAACGACGACCAGTTCAAGCGCTTCTGCCAGGTGCTCTCGCTAAGCGCTGTAGCCGACGACGCACGCTTTGCCACCAACGGCGCGCGGGTGCAACACCGCGATCAACTGGTGCCGGTACTCGAAGCGGCGCTTGCCCAACGCGCTACCGACGACTGGCTGGCAGCGTTTGAAGCGGTAGGTGTTCCCAGCGGCCCCATCAACACGCTGGACCGTGTATTCGATGATGCACACGTCAAAGCGCGCGGACTAAAGCAGACGTTGCCGCACATTCAGGCGGGCCAGGTCGACCTGGTCGCTAACCCGATTCGCATGAACGGCGAATCCATCAGCGCCAGCACAGCACCGCCCTATCTCGGTGAGCACACTGACGATGTGTTGACCGGTATTGGCATTACGCCTGAACAACGTCATGCCCTACGCGATGCGGGCATTATCTGAATCCGAGCTGCTTCCACCAAATGCCTGTTGTACTGCATCAAGCGCCCAATCGGGCGCTTTTGGTCTTGATATCATTACACACCAAAAAGCTATACAATGAATATACAGAACCCTGGCGGTCATTTAATATATTTATACAGCCAACCTGCTACTGTGTGTTTAGGTCCGTAAAGTGGCGCTTGTATCGGTATTGTCGAGCGCAGGATACTGGGAGATACAATGAGTCAGTGCGCACGCGTAAATGGAACCTGCAAACGCTGCGAAGGCGAGCTTCCCTTCGAATTCACGATGGCATTCCAGCCCATTGTGGATATCTCGCTTGCCAAAATTTTCGCCTATGAGGCCCTCGTGCGTGGACCGCAAGGTGAGTCTGCCTGGAGTGTGATTTCCCAGGTGACCGATGAACTAATGTATCGCTTCGACCAAGCCTGCCGGGTAAAAGCGATTGAAATGGCCAGCGCACTGGACATGCATACGCCCCTGTCGATCAATTTCCTGCCCAATGCGGTCTACGAGCCCGAAGCGTGTATCCAGGCGACTCTTGACGTCTCCCGTCGGGTCGGCTGGCCAATCAATCAGCTGATTTTTGAAATTACCGAAACTGAGCGCGTTCGTGACCGCCAGCACTTATGCAATATTATCGATGCCTACCGCTCAATGGGGTTCACCACCGCGTTGGATGACTTTGGCAATGGCTACGCCAATCTGGATCTGCTAACAGAGCTCGCCCCCGATAAAATCAAGATTGACCGCGAGCTGGTGATAGACTGCGACCATCATCCTCGTCGTCAGGCGCTGCTGCGCTCGGTCATTCAACTGGCGACAGAACTGGACATCAAGCTGATCGCCGAAGGCGTTGAGACCCACGCAGAAGCACTATGGCTCGCGCGTGAAGGCATTTCTTGCCAACAGGGGTTCTACTTCGCGCGACCGGCCATTAACGCTCTTGCTCAGAGCAATGGTTTAACCCAGCGCCTGAAGGCCCTCCGTGATGAGTCACAGCAGGCCAGTGGAGAAGTCCCTGATGATTAGTAACGCCGATCCATCGATTCATCAGCTCCTTGACCGCACAAAGCGCAATACTGAAAACGTCATCAAGGCGGCACCGCTAGGTATTTGCATCACCGATCCAAATGGCTATTTCGAGATGGTCAACCCTGCCTACTGCGATTTTTACGGTTACACCGAAGAAGAATTATTGGGTCAGCCTTTCACTATGGTGTTTCCAGAAGTCCACCGCGACAAAATGCGCGCGTTGCACGACGCCTTTCTTGCGGGCAACCAGCCCCATGAACTTCGCCAGGAACTGGAAGTGCGTCGCAAAAATGGCGAGGTTCGCAATATCATTACCGAAGCTGCACGCCTTGAAGGCGCTGATGGGCAAATGCGAAAAGCCACCTTTATTGTCGATATCACCCAGCGAAAACGGCTGGAGGAACGCCTGCAGCATGCTAATCAGCGCCTGCACTACCTCGCCCACCACGACGAACTCACCGGGCTGTTGAACCGCCGGGCTGGCTTACAGCGCCTAGAGCAGGAGCTAAGCCGAAGTTCGCGCTACCGCAACCCACTGAGCGTAGCGATGTTTGATCTGGATAATTTCAAGGCGATTAACGATAGCTACGGCCACAGTGTGGGCGACGATATACTTCAAGCAGTGACGGCTAAAGTGAACGAAATACTGCGTGAGACCGACGTTCTGATACGCTTGGGCGGCGAGGAATTTTTGGTCATCATGCCTGAAGTGGATGCCGATAATGCACAGCAGGCCATGGAGCGTGTGCGAAGTGCTGTTGCCCAGACATCGTTTACCCAACTGGCCTTGGCGGTTACGCTCTCCGCAGGAGTGGCAGGTTACGTTGAAGCCTCTACGACCCGGTTACTTGATCATGCCGATAAAGCTATGTATCAAGCTAAGCAGTCGGGTCGCAATCGCGTAGTGGTCGCTTCATCCATGTAATCCTGCCTGTTGAGCACTATGCTGAAGCCTACCCCCATCAACCCAGGAGTTGAGCTATGAGCAATGCCGAGCTAAACGAGTTAAAAAAGAAATACGTCGCCGCCGGTGCCGCGAGCCCCGCCACCGCCTTTGCCGCACGCGCTGAAAATGCCGAGGTGTGGGACGCCGACGGCAATCGCTTTATCGATTTTGCCGGCGGCATTGGTGTACTTAACGTCGGCCACCGCCACCCCAAAGTGGTCGCCGCGGTTAAAGCCCAGCTCGACAAAGTGATGCACACCTGCCAAACGGTGATGCCCTATGAAGGCTATGTAAAAGTCGCCGAGAAACTGAGCCACATTGTGCCGGTGCGCGGCCACGCCAAGGTGATGCTGGCCAACTCGGGCGCCGAGGCGCTTGAAAACGCTGTCAAGATTGCCCGCGCCGCCACTGGGCGTTCAAACGTCATCTGCTTTGACGGTGGCTATCATGGCCGCACCTTCTATACCATGGCCATGAACGGCAAGGTCGCACCTTACCAAAACGACTTTGGCCCGATGCCGGGCACGGTATTCCGCGCGCCCTACCCAGTGCCGTATCACGGTGTGAGCGAAGACGAAGCCATCCGCGGTTTGAAAATGGCGCTGAAAACCGACGCCAACCCCAACGATACCGCGGCGATTATTCTAGAGCCGGTCCTTGGTGAAGGCGGTTTCTACCCAGCCCCCAAAAGCTTCCTCGAGAAAATCCGCGCCATCTGCGATGAGCACGGCATTCTGATGATCGTCGACGAAGTGCAGTCGGGCTTTGGCCGCACTGGCAAGATGTTTGCCATAGAGCACAGCGGCGTTGAGCCGGACATGATGACCATGGCCAAGAGCATGGCCGATGGCATGCCGATTTCTGCCATCGTGGGTACCGACAAGATCATGGACGCGTCTGGCCCCAACTCATTGGGCGGCACCTACACTGGTAGTCCGACCGCCTGTGCAGCCGCCCTTGCGGTGATGGAGGTGTTCGAGGAAGAGAACATTCTCGAGAAAAGTCAGGCGCTAGGCGACAACTTGGCCACCCGCTTTAAGAACTGGCAAGGCAAGTTTGATTGCATCGATAACATCCGTAACATGGGGGCAATGGCCGCGTTTGAACTGGTATCCGACAAAGCCAACCATACTCCCAATGCGGAACTTGCTGCCAAGCTTTGCGGCAAAGCACGCGAAGAAGGGCTAATTCTGCTTTCCTGCGGCATGTACGGCAACACGATTCGCTTCCTGATGCCGGTCACTATCGAAGACGACGTGCTCAATGAAGGACTGGATATTATCGAGTCCTGCCTGGATTCGCTGGTGTAAGCGTTAGCTTTATATCGAACCAAAACGCCGCCCAATGAGGCGGCGTTTTTTGTGCTTTCATTAGCGAGGCCGGCGGTCGCCTTCCAGGTAATTCACCGAAAACACCGCTTTGCCGTGGGTCTCAAACGACCACTTCATGACATCGCTCAGCGCTTCCATTACCTCATCGAATTCGCCAAATACCTGCGTGCTCATGCGGTTCGGGTGTACTTCCAGGCCTGTCGCTTCCAGGCGCTTTACTACCTCTTTCACCGCTGGTTTGAAATCATCGGCCAGCGGGTAATAACTAAGCTGTACGGAAAGGTACATAACGCCTCCTTACGCTGTCTGTGAGGTTGTGCTGCGTGGCGCCATTCGCTGCCAGGCAGCCACAATCGCGCCACGGGTTTCGTCGGGGTGCTCCATGGGGAACATGTGCGTGCCGGGAACGCTGCTCACCTCAACGCCGTGGCGCTTCAGGCGCTGAATGCGCGACGCCGTCAACAAATGTGACTCCTCCCCCGCCACGACCTCTAAGGGTACGCCCACCCGACGCGGCAAACGGGTTAAGTGATCGGGCAAATGACGGAAAATCTCCACCTCGATCCGCGGATCAAACGTAAGCTCAGCGCTACCGTCTGACAATACCTTTGTTCCTGCTTCAATGTAGTCGTTGAGCGCCTCAGGGGTAAAGCGACGAAACAACCCACGGCGTTGCAGCGTGTTCGCCATTGCCTCTCGGCTCGGCCAAATGGTCCGCCGACCCAGGGTTTTACCGGCAGGCGTCACTCGGTCGACAAAGCCAAAACGTTTAGCGGCCTTCATCGCCCAGGCATCACGCCCCAGCATCAGCGGCGGGTCGAGCATGATCACGCCACAGAAGCGCTCGGGCTGTTTATCGGCGGCCATGGCCATCAAGGTCCCACCCAGTGAATGCCCAACGCCCAATAGCGGCGTGTCACTCTCGGGCAAATAGCTCAGCAGCTCATCCACCAGGTTGCCCCAGTTGTGGTTAACGGGGTAATCCGGATGGTGGCCCAGGCGGTCCAGCGGATGCAGATCAAAGGACTCGGCCAGTGGCGCCAGCAAGCTGCGATAGCTTAACCCTGGAAAGCCATTGGCATGGGCAAACACTAAACGTGGGCGTAATGCGGTATCAGCAGACATAGCGGGGCTCGTGGTTAAGTCGATAATTCAGCGATGACGAAGCCATCTATCATACATCTGTTTTAATGCACGCCTGAAAGAGCGTCAATCAACATACGTCTTAACCGGCTAATTAAAATAGCGACAGTTGCTGTTCCTGGCTGTTTTCCGCCAACCGGTAACCCACGCCCAACAGGCGCACGGGCCGCTCGCCCCGTGCCCAGCCGACGTTAAGCAACGTTTCAAACTGTTCAAGGTTAGGAGCCGGGTCGGCATGCTCAACGGTGGTTTGAGTAAAGTCGTTGAACTTCACTTTGACGATCAGCCCACGCACTGCCAGGGGCGGATCAAGCCTTGCGTAGCGGCGCTCCAGATCTTCAATCAAGGCTGGCAACTCACGGCGGCAGGCCTCAAGGTTAGGCAAATCCTGGGCGTAGGTTTGCTCGGTGCTAACTGATTTACGCTCGCGGTGGGTTTTCACCGGGCGTTCATCGCGCCCCCAGCTAAGTTCATGCAGCCGCCGCCCGAAACGGCCAAAGTGTTCGACCAGTTCCGTGAGCGAGCGGGCACGTAAATCGGTGCAGGTATGAATATTAAGCCCTGCCATTTTCTCCGCCGTACGCGGGCCAACGCCGTGAATCTTTTTCACCGGCAACTGCTGCACGAAAGTATCCACCTCATCCGGCGTGATGACACACAGGCCGTCGGGCTTGTTCCAGTCGCTGGCGATTTTGGCCAGAAACTTATTGGGCGCGACCCCCGCCGAGACGGTAATGCCTATCTCGCGGCTGACCCGCTCACGGATCGCTTCGGCCATTAGCGTCGCACTACCGTGATGCAGCGTCACCTCTGAGACATCCAGAAACGCCTCATCCAGGGAGAGCGGCTCGATAAGTTCAGTCACCTCGCGGTAGATGGCAAATACCTGCCGGGCCACCGCTTTGTATTTGGCCATATCGCCACGAATCAACGTCAAATGCGGGCAGCGTTTGAGCGCCTGAGCCATGGGCATCGCCGAGTGAATGCCGTACTCACGAGCGGGATAGTTGCAGGTGGCGACCACCCCACGCTGTTCGACACTGCCGCCTATCGCAATAGGAATATCGCGCAACGCCGGGTTATCGCGCATCTCCACCGCCGCGAAAAAACAGTCACAGTCGCAGTGAATGATCTTGCGCACTGGCCACCTTTATATACTGTAAAAAATCACAGTTTATCACAGCATCAGGTACCGCAGAACGTCCGCAGCACCTGCTCGTTTTCTGTTGCCGGTGCCGCTAAACGGCGCGCTTCAACAGAGTCATCAAACGGTTGGGTTACGACCGCCAGTAGCGTACGGAATGGCGTAAAGTCGCCCTCGTAAGCGGCATCGATGGCTTCTTGAACGCGATGGTTGCGCGGGATAATGATTGGGTTGGCGCGCTGCATAGCGGCTAGGCGGTCGGCGTTTTGACTCGCTGCCTGCGCCGCTTGCCACTGGCTTAACCACTTGCCTAGCCCATCGGGGTTTTCCGTTAGTGCCAAAAGCGCCTCGCGGTGATTGTCACTCGAGGACGCCGCGTATTGGGTCAGCGCATCAAAGGTGGCGGTCAGGTCCATCCGGCCCTGGTGCATCTGGCTTTCCAGCCCTTCCATCAATGCATCAGCTTGTTCGCTTCCCGCTTCAAGGCCGAGCTTATCGGCATGCAAGCGGCGCTGTGTGGCATTAAACAGCGTATCGAAATGGCGGATGGCATCGGTGGCTTTTTCGACCAGCGCGTCACCCTCCCCCTGGATCAGCGGCAGCAGCGTTTCGGCAAAGCGCGCCAGGTTCCACTGGGCAATTGCTGGTTGATTGGCAAATGCATAGCGGCGCCCTTGATCGATGGAGCTATACACCTTTTGCGGATCGAACTGCTCCATAAAGGCGCATGGGCCGTAGTCGATGGTTTCCCCCGCAATGCTGCAGTTATCGGTATTCATCACCCCATGAATAAAGCCGACGCTCAGCCAGCGGGCAATCAATTCCGCCTGGCGAGCGACCACGGCTTCCAGCAGCGCGAGGTAAGGGTCCTCCGCCGAGGCAGCATCCGGGTAGTGGCGTTCAATCACATGATCAGCGAGGGCCTTTAGCGCCGCTTCATCCTGGCGGGCGGCGATAAATTGAAACGTCCCTACCCGGATATGGCTGCTGGCGACCCGGGTGAACACCGCGCCGGGCTCGGGCAACTGGCGCACTACACGCTCGCCGGTGGTAACCGCCGCCAACGCACGGGTGGTGGGGATACCCACGGCGGCCATGTATTCGCTAACCAGGTATTCACGCAGCACTGGCCCCAAGGGCGAGCGTCCATCGCCGCCGCGGGAAAACGGCGTACGTCCGCTGCCTTTTAGCTGCACATCGCGGCGTTTGCCGTGCTGGTCGACGACTTCACCAAGCAGCAGCGCCCGGCCATCACCCAGTTGGGGCACAAAGTTGCCGAACTGGTGGCCCGCGTACCCCAGGGCTCCCGGCTTGGCACCGGGCAGTAATTGGTTACCGCTGAACCATTCGGCAAGCGTGGTGGCCTCTGGGATGTCCTGGGCGCCCAGCTCGTGGGCGAGCGGCGCGTTAAAGGCAACCAGCTCAGGGCGCTCAACCGGCGTTGCCTGGCTGGCGACCCAGAGAGGTTCTGGTAAGGTGGCGTAGCGATGTTCAAATGACAGCACGACTAACTCCGCGTCTATTGGCTGTGGACTGCTAATACCCTAGCATTTTACTCAAGTAAACGCCGAGACAAAGCTTCCCAAGCAAACCAGGTGTTGCACTTGATCCAGGAAGCGTGTCCATTGCTTACCGGGGATAATAATCTGCGCGCCCTTGCTGGGCTTGAGGGTGTTGATATAAGAGGCACACTAGCGCTCACGCAGACAGCGTACCGCCTCCTCCAGCACCGGCGTTAACGGCGCACGCCACTGGTGGGTGAGCAGCGCGTCGGCGCGGGTGACGCCTAACGACAGCGACGCCACCGGCAAGCCCATGGCATGGGCCTCGCGGCAAAATCGATAACCCGAATAGACCATCAACGAGGTTCCCACGGCCAGCACCGCCTCGGCGCTTTGCAAGCCTGCCTGAGCGGCGAGCCGTCTTGCTGGGGGAACAACGTCGCCGTAATACACCACGTCCGGCTTGAGGATGCCGTCGCACCGCGGGCAGTCGAATATCTTGAAAGATGAAAAATCGGCTTCCAGGTCGGCGTCACCATCCGGGGCATGGCCCGCATCCAGGGCGGCAAAACGTGGGTTCAGCTGCGCCATTTCGCTGTGCATGGCGTGGCGCATCATGTGATATCCGCAGTCCATACAGCTGACCGTATCGGCCCGGCCGTGCAGGTCGATCACTCGTTTAGACCCCGCCCGCTGATGCAGGCGGTCCACGTTTTGGGTAACCAATAGCTGTACGTAGCCCATGCTCTCAAGCGCCGCTAGCGCCCGATGGGCACCGCTGATCTGCGCCTCGCGCAGCGCCTTAAAGCCCACCAGCGCCCGCGCCCAGTAGCGCTTGCGCACCGCATGAGACGCCATGAAGTCGCCGTGCTGCACAGGGGGCGAGCGTTTCCACTGGCCTTGTGCATCGCGATAGTCGGGGATACCGCTGTCGGTGCTGACGCCCGCGCCGGTGAGTATCCAAAGCTTTGGGTAGCGCGTAATGAAAGCGGCCAGTTCCTCGCCTGCCTGGGCTACGCTATTGGTAATTTCCACTGCCTGCGTCAAATGTTCACCTCTAGGCAATTTCGCTCTCGCTAGACGATACTGTATGACAACGACGGCGCCTACTATGTGCCAGGCATTTTATCCGAGGAGCAACGTATGCAAGAGTCTAATCAAGGGACGATGCAGCATCATCATGATGTGATTATTGTCGGCGGCGGCATGGTCGGGGCCGCGTTGGCGGCCCGCCTGGGCAATGCAGGCAAATCGGTCGGGCTCGTTGAGCAAGGCGATGCACCAGCAAAGCCCGAAGGCGACTACGACCTGCGCATCTCATCGCTCAATGCGCGATCATTGGCGTTTATCAACGCCAGCGGCACGCAACTGCCCGAAGAGCGCAGTTGCCCCTTCCGGCATATCGATGTGGCCAATCAGGATGGCACCGGCCATTCGCTGTTTTCCGCGGCCGACAGTGGCATGGACGACTTCGGTATTTTCGTTGAAAACCGCACGCTGCAGTACGCGCTTTGGCAGCGCTTGGCCGAGCTCCCCGGCGTCACCTGCTATACCCAGTGCGCACCGCTGAGCACCCTGGCCACGGGCAATGCGCGCATGCTTGAGCTGGATAACGGCCAGACGCTAACCGCCGCGCTGATCGTCGGCGCCGACGGCGCAAGCTCCACGTTACGCGAGCTAGCCAGCATTGGCGTGACTCATTACGACTACCATCAGCGGGCGATGATCATTAACGTGGAAACCGAACTGCCCCAGCAGGACGTAAGCTGGCAGGTGTTTACCCCCACCGGCCCGCTGGCCATGCTACCGTTGCCCGGGCAGCGGGCGTCGCTTGTGTGGTACGACAACGACGAGGCCACCAAAGCGCGGGAGCTGCTGGACGATGAGGCGCTCAAAACAGCCATTGAAGACGCCTTCCCCGAACGACTGGGCAAGCTTACCCGCGTCGTGGCACGCGCCAGCTTCCCCATCAAGCGCCAGCACGCCAAACGCTATATCGGTAAACGTCTGGCGCTGATTGGCGACGCCGCCCACGTGGTGCACCCGCTGGCGGGGCAGGGGCTGAACATCGGCCTGCACGACGCCGACACTCTGGCCGAGATTATCATCCAAGGCCGCGACCCCGGCGACTACCTCAACCTGCTGCGCTTTGAGTGCCAGCGCCGCGCAGCTAACCAAGCGATGATCGCCGCCACCGACAGCTTCCACCACCTGTTTACCGGCGCCAAACCGCTACGCCAGTTGGGCGATCTCAGCCTGCATATCGCCGAACGCATTCCGTTCGCCAAACGCATGATGATGCAGCAGGCGAATGGGCTGAACCCGTTTAAACGGCGCTAGATGTGATATGAGCAACGATGTTTCGCTGATGACCAAGCCCAGCGGTTCAGCTTGGCCTCATCACATGAAGTAGCCCAGACTGAAAAAGCGCCTGCCCCGTTGCATGCCTTTATGCTTTCAGGTGGTTATCCAGAAACTCACGAATCACCGGGATAATCACATCGCCATGGGTCTCCAGGGCAAAGTGCCCCGTGTCGTAAAAGCGAATATCCGCCTGAGGAATATCCCGCTTCCAGGCTTCAGCACCCGGCGGCAGAAAGAACGGATCATGCTTGCCCCACACGGCGAGCAACGGAGGCTGATGCGCCCGAAAATAGGCCTGAAATTCGGGATACTTGGCCACGTTGGTGGCGTAGTCCAATAATAAATCGAGCTGAATATCCGCCATCCCAGGCTGAGAGATCTTCGCCCCTTCCAACGTATAGGCATCCGGTGCTACAGCACTTGTGTCGCTTACTCCCTCCACGTACTGCCATTTGATGGACGCCGGCGTCGGAAAGTCGCTAAGCGCATCACGATTCGTCTTTGAAGGGTCGTTCCAATACGTCTGAATAGGCGCCCAGCCTTGCGAAAGCCCCTCCTCATACGTATTGCCGTTTTGCGAAATGATCGCGGTGATTTTTGACGGGTGAGCCAGCGCCAAACGCCAGCCAACAGGTGCACCATAGTCGTGAACGGCAATGGCGTAGCGATCAAGCCCCAATTGCTCAGTAAATTGATCGGTCGTCTTCGTCAGGTTGGCAAAGGTGTAGTCATACTCACCACGCGCCGGTGATTGGGTAAAGCCAAACGCCGGCAAATCCGGTGCCACGACGTGATAGCCATCGGCAAGCGCCTCAATCACATCGCGCCACATATATGACGAGGCAGCAAAGCCGTGCAGCAGCAGCACCGTCGGTGCGTTCGGATCACCCGCTTCACGATAGAAAACGTCCACATCGCCCACTTTCTCGAAACGATAGCGAACCTGCCGCGTGGTTGATCCAGAAGCCAGAGCTGTATTTTCAGATGTCATCGACAATCTCCTTAGTAACCATTAATAAACACTTTTGAAGGTTACGAATAACTGTAGTAACCTGTCAAGTATATTTTTAAAGGTTACCCAACATGTCATCTAAAATTTCGCCTCCGTTTATCGCAAGCAATCTCGCTCTCGATTTCATCAACACACAATTTGGCATGGGGGAAGAACGCCAGGAATGCCTGGATGAAGACAGCAGCGTCGTTGCATGGCTTCAACAGGCGGGAGCACTAACGAACGGTTGTGAAACGCCACCGGCGGGGTTAGCCCAACTGGCTCGGGAATTGCGCGACAACATGCGCGATCTCCTCATCTCGGCCCAACAGGGACGGGCCGCAGACCCCACATTGATGAATCGCGTACTGGAACGGGGTTGCCACTTAGAGAAAATTGAATGGCAGCCAACAGAGGCGGTGTTTCAGAAAAAAATCGAAAAGCGCAACATGGAAAGCGAGAGCCTGTTACAGCCTGTCGCAGCGTCGTTGGTGCAGTTGCTTACCGAGGAAGACCTGCAACTCGTCAAACAGTGTGAAGCCTCGGACTGCGTTCTACTGTTTCACGATCAAACAAAATCTCACCGTCGCCGTTGGTGCAGCATGGCCGCTTGCGGCAACAGGATGAAAGCGGCCGCACACCGTGCCAGGAAAAAAACGGGGTAGTAAGCTTTAGGTGATATCCATTAGGTGACACTCGACATGATCAAAATAGCGTTAGCTCTGAGCACCCTGATACTGATCAGCGGTTGTGCTCACGATAGCAATACCGAAACCTCCGACGTGACCGAGTCAGGCACAGCAACCGAACAAAGCGCGTCCCACCATCAGATGACCGATCAATGGGTCGGCCGATGGACTGGCGTAGAAGGGTTATTCCTGGAAATCAGCAAGGACGAGTCGGCAGGCGCAGGTCATTATCGACTTCACATGCGCTACGGCCTGGATGCTGACCAAATCGGCACCTTCGAAGGGCAAGCAACAGCCGAAGGCATTCGCTTCAACCGTGGGGACGGCCCACAGTTGCTCCGCGCGGGTGACGGCGAAGCCACCGGCATGAAGTGGCTAATGGAAAAGGAAGATTGCCTGATAGTCAGAACAGGTGAAGGCTATTGCCGAGACTGATCTGCCCGATGGTCTTTCAATGAGCGGCGCGATGTAATCAGCTATTCGCCTGCCACTTCAGAAAAGTGGCCCGCTTTATCCAGTGTGAATTCGTTCAAGAGGCGCTGAAGCACGTCGGTTGGGAGTGTTGGCAACGGCAGTCGGTTTATTTAATCGCTCTGTGCGCTAGCCAACAGACCATCCGACGCCAGCCACCTACGCTGACGATAATGAGGTAATGGACCAACCTCAAAAGGAAGCCATATCGTGCGCAACACGGAAGGTAGCGCAACTGCGATTCGGGCTTATGAAAAGGAGTATTAAAAATGAACAACATCGTCTATATCATCGGGGCAATCGTTATTGTCGTAGCGATTCTTTCGTTTCTTGGTTTGCGCTAGCACGTCGCAAACATATAGTTTTTATAAAGATTTACCCAAAGCCTGCGGCTGTTAACCACTCGCAGGCGTTTACGTGCCCTGGCGTTATTCCACTTCAGTGACATCGCCTAACTTGCTTAGGGTGAGTTCGAGAAAATCCCGCGCTAAGTAAAGCGTCCCCGAATAGACGCTTTGGGCCTCCTTTCGGATATCCTCAATGGAAGGCGACGCATGGGGGTTGGGCTGGTAACGGGGGCTGAAGTGCGTCAGCACCAGGTTGGGGAGCGGCACCGATTCGGCAAAAGTTGCGACCTGCTTGGCGTAGCTATGCCCGAAGTCACCCGCCTTTTCGGCCATGGCTTCAGTGTAGGTGGCTTCATGCACCAGCACCTGCGCTCCCGCGCACGCCTCCGTCAACAAGTCGGGCTGGTCATTGTCCCCAGCGATCACCACCTTTCTTGGCTTGTGTTTGAAGATCAGAAAGTCACGGCTTTTTAACCGTTCGCCCGAGAACTCAATATCCACCCCTTGCTTCAACTGCCCCCACAACGGCCCTCTCGGAATACCCTTTTGCGCTAGCTTATCGACGTCCAGGGCAGCGTCCACCTTTCGCTCCGTGAACCCATAGGCATAGGACGGCGCCCGGTGCGAAAGCACGTAGGTGGTAACCGCGATACGCTCAAACTCGACGCTTGGCAGGTCATCGGAGCAGACAAATTCTAAGGCGAAGGGTAACGATAGTTGGGTGGCCTCACAGGTAGCATCCAGCCATGCCTTGATGCCTGCAGGCGCCACAATGGTCAACGGCGCTTCCCGGCCGTTCATCGCCGCACTCGCCAGCAGGCCCGGCAGCCCATAGCAGTGGTCGCCGTGCACGTGGGTAATCAGGATGGCGTTCAATGAATTAAGCGACAGCTTGGTGTGCAGGACCTGATGCTGGGTGCCCTCACCACAATCGATCAGGTACCAGCCCTTCCCCTTGCTCTCTCGCAACGCGACCCCAGAGACGTTTCTGCTTTTGGTGGGCACACCGGCGGAGGTGCCGAGGAAGAGTAAATTCATATTCTGTTCGTGATCTCTTAAGTACACGCTTTGGGAACAAGATGATGCCCTGCCTACTAGCTATATTGGCACCCTAGTAACCACCACGGTAAACACGCTGCTGACCCAAATAATATCGTGCTGTCGGGCTCACACTATGGGATTAACGTCCGAAGCAGCAAGCGCAAGCTTGAGTGCGCACCACCATGCGCATAAACTAAGATCATGCATTAAATAGCCGCTTGGAGGCTCGAATGGCCGAACTCTACAACGCAGCCGCGCCGAAAAAAGCTGCGAACCTCTCAGTCAATAGCGATCTGCTGCGTAAGGCCCGTGAACTGAACGTTAACCTGTCTGCTACCCTGGAGCGAGCCCTGAAAGAAGAGCTCTCCAAACGTGAAGCAGAACAATGGGTTGAACAAAACCGCGCGGCGATAAAAAGCTACAACGAATTTGTCGAGCAGCATGGCTGCTTCGGTGACGAATTCAGGGAGTTTTGATGGCACAGTTCGATGTATACCCCAACCCAAGCAAAACCAGCAAAGCGCACTACCCTTACCTTGTCGATATTCAGAGCAGCCTACTGAGCGAACTGACAACTCGCATCGTCATCCCATTGGGGAAACGCTCCGCATTTGGTGGCAACGCCATGCAAGGGCTCACGCCAGAAATCAGCTTTGCAGAACAGGAACTTTTACTGCTGACCCCGCAAATTTCCTCTGTTTCTGAAAAGCACCTCAAACACCCGGTGGGTTCTTTATCGCATTTCAGAGACCAGATTGTTGGCGCTCTGGACATGGCCATCACTGGCATTTAACGCCCGCAATAACAGCGTTAGGAACGAGCGTCCGGCGACCGCAGAGAACAAATAATTGCTTTGTTAGCTCATTCACGACGCGCTAGCAAAAGCCCAATACCAGCGCTACCCAGCAGGCCCGCGCAAACCCGGTTGAACACACGACGCATCGAAGGTCGAGAGAACCAATGACGCAATACTTGCCCAACAAATGCATACCCGGCTATCGCTATCCATTCAAGCACCAAAAACAGGATACCTAGCACCAGGAACTGAAATCCGACAGAACCGGCAGGGTCGACAAACTGAGGCAGGAAAGCGGTAAAAATCAAAATAGCCTTAGGGTTACCGGCCGCCAGAAGAAACTCTTGCCTCCCCAATTGGAGCAAGCTTCTACCTCCAAGGGCTTCATTTTCATTGTCAGAAGGGTCTGCAGTCCACAATTGAAAAGCAATCCAAAGCAGATAAAGGCCTCCGACAACCTTTATGATGAGAAATAACTTTTCAGATGTGTACAGCACGGTGGCAAGCCCCGTCGCCGCAAGCGTAATCATGCCCACGAAGGCAACCAGCCGACCGATACCAGCATAGCAAGCAGTTCTGACGCCGTACCGCTTCGCGTTAGCCATTGACAGCAGATTATTGGGCCCAGGCGCCATGTTCAGAGCAAAGCACGCTGGTATGAATAATAAGATAGTCATTAGCGACACAAATAATTCTCCTTTTTGGACTAACGCTAAGCCCGCCGGTGGCCTTTTAAAAAACGAAGCGGAGTAAGGGGCATCCGCGTGACGTAAATTGTAGGTTAGGATCATCGATTCTGAGCCTTATCAATGAAATCCTCTAGCTTAGAGTGTTTGCACGCTCAACATCCCGTTCGTAAATGAACAGATGATCAAACACGGCCCCACACTGGGGGCCTGCCTTGATCCCTTCATTATTTAGCAATTCTAAAACAGGACGGAGAAACCCGATGTCGTCGAATGGAAGGTCTCCATCCGTTGACACGACACGGAACGGACCGAAGTAACCCCTGACAGTGACTTCGGATTTTAAGCGTTCAAATGCTATTTCCTCGACAATCGCCGACACACCCGCTTGGTCGCGAATCAAACAGCTATAGCGGCCATCACATTCGACAAACACGCTATCAACATCAGAGGCGGATACATCTCCTAGATCTAACATCCAGTACCGTTCAGGCCAGGTTTTCAACTTCATATTCGCCCATACTGCAATCGATCAATAGACATCAAATCCTCCTATTAGACGGCCACCCAATGCCTACAGCATGCGCGCCCATGGAATGGAGCCGAGGGGGAAATGTAAAGGGGTCTCCGTGCCTGCATATGTTGACGATTTTGTATATGCTGATAATATACTTTTATGATCAACTGGGCACACGTTACGGGCTTTGACTGGGACGAAGGCAACTCTCGCAAGAATGCGGAGAAACATGGCGTAAACCAGCCCGAAGCGGAAGAAATTTTCTTTAATGAGCCGCTTCTGGTGTTGGAGGATTCCAAGCACAGCCAGACTGAGGCCCGTTTTCATGCGCTAGGTGAAACAGATGACGAGAGATTGCTCCATATCACGTTCACACTGAGGCATAACGGTACGCTGATTCGGGTGATTTCCGCTCGCGACATGCACCGAAAAGAGAGGGCTGTTTATGAGCAAACTAAAAAAAATGCCTGAGTTCAAGACTGAAGCAGAAGAGCGGGAATTCTGGGAAACCCACGATTCCACCGACTACCTGGACTGGCGTCAGGCCAAGCCGGCTTCGTTCCCGAAACTGAAACCCTCAACCAAGACGATCTCCCTCCGGTTGCCGGAAACCCTGCTTGACCGGATCAAAATCGAAGCTAACAAGCGAGATATGCCCTATCAATCGCTGATCAAGGCTTGGCTTGCGGATGATGTAAACGAGAGCCGTCGCACCTGAGGTGGTAATGCAGAGCGCACCGTTGGCCTTGACGCCACGAAGCGTAGACAAGGGCGTAAAAGTGCCGCGTTGGGTTAAATTGCTATCGCTCACCCTCGAGGCCATGCCAAACCCGGAGGATAATGATGGCACTGGCATAAATTGAATATCGAACGACGTATTTTCCGAAAACCATATCTCGAACAGAGTCAGGCACCGGTGCCATTTCAACTGGCGTGCCCATGTTGGGGAAGTCTGGAAGTAATTCGATTTTGCCAACCAGTTCTGAAGAAATACTGGCTGCCGCCGTCGGGTTGTGCGCCGCAATGAACTCCCTGAGACGTATCAAATCATCAATGGCTGCGTCCGTGTAAACCAGTTTCACTTACCTGATCCCGGCGCATCCTGCTCGTTTTCGGTTCCCCAGCTCTTAAGCCAGCTGTGAACCTCGCTAGCATCAACAACCTTGCCCTGGGCGGCAGACTCCATTGCCTCCAATGTTTGCTTCCACCGCTCTTGCTCGAGCTGCTGCTTTTCTATGTATTCCGCAAGCGCCTGGTTAATCACCCAGCCTTTGCTCCTGTGCAGCCTGCTGGCGATGGATTCCAGATGTTGCTCAACGTCTGCTTGAAGGCGAACTGTGGTGACACTCATGACGTTACCCTCGAATTTAACAACTACAATGTATTACAGCATAGTCGACGAAGGTGCGGCAAAAAATTTAACGCCTGAACTCAGGTGCGTTTGAGGCGACGCGTGCTTTTGCGACAGCAAAAATGCATCGCAGGTCAAACGTCACCTGCAGCGATTTGTTAGGCCGCAACTGCACTGACATCCTTGTTTATCCAATGCCACTCTATGGGTGCCCTTTGCACGTCCCTTTCCTGCTCCGTAAGGCACATATTCCTCAGCAATTTTGGCATATTGCTGCAATTAGCCTGAAGCAAAACGATATCTTCATCTTCCAACTGGAACGTTAGAGTCGGCAAGTCAGAGACTGCTTTATTTCTGTTCTGCAAGGTCACAGCCACCTCGTAGCGTCCCTTCTTCCAGATCATTTGGGACTGCAGAAATGCCTGCATATCTTGAGCGTATGAGGATGCATAAAACTTGGCCGAATCGTATTGATCTGCATTAACTAAGCGGCGGTGCTCACGGTTAAAAGCGTACTCAAATTTCTTGAGGCCCTGCGTGTGGTGTTCCAAGCGATTACGAAACAAAATATCTTTAAAATCGGTTGGCAGGATTTTGATGGCTATCGCTTCCGACTCTTGATGAATGGGCTGGCTTTGGACTCCCGGCACAATCATTTGGCCCTTTACCTCTGTAATCTCATGCCAACGAAATAGATGTGTATCTCCTGATTCGTGGCGAAGGCAAAATTCAACCTTATGAATCAAAATATTCTCATGCTCGGCAGTCAAAGCGGCCTTGATGTTAAAAATGGGGCCTAGCTCTGTGTAACCGACTTCACAAGTTCTCGCCGGAGTCATTGTTAGCTTCGGCTTACGAAAAACTTTTATGGCTAAGGTGACGAGATGCGGCAACCATGCAGCTGCACCTACCAAGCTGACTGCTAACGTCCACGACTGTACGGTGGTCATCAAAATTCTCCTTGCTGCCTAACGTTGCGCTCTGCCGCTTGTGGGCAGCAGCGCCTTGTTATGCGTGACGCTACTGACCATTTTCAATTGCCCGCTTGATGATGGGGGCAACCGTTTCAGGAGTAATGCCACGCTCTTTGCAGTAATTGGTTTGCAGCCAAACAGAGAGTTTCCTTTGCCCTTTGCTGGAATTACAGCCACGACAGCATAGACAGATGTTTTCTCTTGTGTTTATTGAGGCATTATTAATGATGTGCTCCCAACTCGCAGATGCTTTCGCCGACTCTTTAGGAGATAAGAATTCATTTCCACAATAGACGCAGGCTTTGTCTCGCTCCCTTACCTCCCGCTCCAAATCTGGAGGGATGCCCCAACTATTCGCCATAAGCTTCTTCAGCCCTATTACGCATAACAGTGATTTTACACACCGCTACAAAACCTCAATGAACGCGACGGCGCATTGATTGAGGTTTTGCAGACACCTCATTTGACTCTACCCCATTGATTCTTCTGATAGCAAAGCCAATTTCGGCAGCATAGCCAGAATTCGCGTGACAGCGAGTTTTGCCGGTTTCAATCATCACGCCAGCGCTACGTGCTCGAGTTGCCCACCCAACCACTGCTGCCTTAGCCCGCGCTGCTGGTCGAGTAGCAGCGTTAGATAGGGCCGCAGCGGATGTTCAGCGGGTAATTGGTCGCGGTGGTGCTCCAGTCGGCGGCGGTGGTCGAGTTGTTTTGCGGGGTCGTGGAAGGGGGTGGCCTGCTCGGTGAGCCATGGTAGCGGCGGAAGTAGAAGGTGCGAAGCACCGCTGGAAAGCGCGATGCTGAGGCCTTTTATATCAAAGTCACCGGCGTAGATATGCGGCCGCTTGGTTTGGCGCCATGCTGCGGAAAGCTGTGCAAAGCCGCCGCCGTAGTGGCTGTCGCCGCGGTAGACGACAAGTGGGTTTGCGTAGTCGCTCAGCACGGGCTGTTGCGGTGAAAAGTCGTAAAAGCTGTCCAGATTTTCGACCTGGATGAGTACGTCGCACTGCTCAAGGTTTATGTCTCGCCAGTCGACGTCGTGCATCGAGCGGGGCTGGGCCGAGAGCCAGGCGGGTGTGCTGGCGGGCGTGTTCACCAGCACCCGCTGGGCGCGCGGGCCTTCGCGGTTGGTTTTATCTTCATTGACGCCCTGCTCCGCTTGCGCCGTGCTGGTCAAGCCGCTTTGCCATTGCTCAATGGTGGCCAATCGTTGGCTTTCAAGCGCTTCGTTTACCTGCTGGATAAGGGCGCGGTCAAAACGCAGCGATTGGTGGCTTAGCCGAGGGCCAAGCTCAATTTCATGCGCACCGCACCAGCGGATGAAGGTTGCGACCCACTGCTGGCTGCGCTTCTTGTCGACCCGAGTCTGCTTGCGCAGTTGGCGTTCTATTTCGCTCAGTTTTTTGTAAGCCTGGGCAGTCAGGGTCTGGTCATCCATCGTTACACCGCCAGGCCTAACGAAACGTCGCGAATCAGCTTCACATCGTTGTAGGCGCTCGCCCGCTCTTCCTGCTGATGAAGATGAAACGCGCGCTGCTCGCTATGCGGCAGGCCCTGGTGCTCAGCGATGACCTGAAACAGCCAGATTTCCGGGGGCCACTGCAACTCGCTTTGGTTCAGGTAGTCCAGGGCGCTGATGGAGTCTTGCTCGGCGCGGTCCACCACGTTGAGGTAGAAGGTTTCGACGTCATCCTTGAGGGCCTGCTGGCGGGCGGCGATGAGCATGTCTTCGACGTGCTCTGCCGGGCGTGCCGCGGTGACCGACTGGGCGGCACGTAGCGGCGTGGGCACATTTTCCAGCAGCGCGCTGAGGGTGGGCATGTCCTGGGCGCGGTCCAGCGCCACAGCCCCGGCGGCGGTGAGGGAGGCGGCGTGGTTGAACAGCGCGGGCACCTCGCTGCGGCGGGCGTAGTTGCCGGGGGTGAAGCCTGGGTGTTCGCGCAGGAAGGCGGCCATGCCTGAAACCAGGCGGCTGCGTGCCTGCATGCGGCGAAAACGCGCCATCAACTCGATCAGGCGGTGCTGCACCTCACGCAGGCTGGTGTAGTGCTGGCTGAGTTGCTGTTGCAGCTGACTGATCAACACCTTGCGCAGCGTACCGTCGCTGCCCACCAGTTCGATCAACTCGTCAAAGTCGATCAGCGCCAGCCCGTCGAGCAGGCGGACCACCTGCTTTTGCGCGCGGTCGTTTTCGCGCACCTTGTCGTTGAGCTGGCTGACAAAGCCGAAATCGCTGTTGAGCCGCTGCCACAGGCTGTCGATAGCGTCGGCAAAGCGGCCGTTCATGTCATCCACCGCCTGGCGCAGGCGCAACAGTTGCTGCTCCTGCTGCCAGTAGTCGCCGCGGCTGCTGGAATCGCGATAGCTCTGGATCAGGCTGCGGATCAGCTCCAGCGCCTCAGCCACATCGGCGTTGACGTGGCGCCGGGCTTCATCGGACACCATTTCGGCGATCAGTTCGCGGACCTTGGGGGTCAGCTTGAGACCGCCCTGCTCGTCGGGCCGCCAGACAATACGCGCGCTTAAAAGCTTGCGCAGCGCGGTGTGGCTCAGCCCTTCCAGGGGCACTTGATCGTTGGCGTAGCCCTGCATCAACGCCTCGGCGTGGCGGCCCAGCAGGGCCAGGCGCTCCACCCCGGTGGTGATCAGGCGACTTTCCAGCCCTGGCGTTTCCGCGTCGTTCACAGCAGCGCCTCCTGAGTATCCTCGCCCTCGTCGTCCACCGGCAGGTGCTCTTCGTCGCGAATAAAGCGCACCAGTTCGAGCAGGTAGTCGACCTTGCCGGTGACCAGAAACACCTGACGGTCGGCGTGGGGTTGCAGCAGGTAGCCGTGCTCTCTTAACCGCTTGAACACCTGCTTGACCTGGGCGTCCAGCTGGTCGCTTTGGGAGCCGAAGAAGCTGTCGGTGGCCAGGCGCTCAATGCGTTCCCGCAGGCTGGGGTTGTCTTCGCTTTTGGCCTGCAGCTCGCCGGGTTTGAGCACATCACCGGGGGACAGCACGCTGTCGCGGCCCAGGGCTTCCTGCACCAGCTGTAGCCATTCCAGCAGCGGCAGCAGACTGTTGACGGTGTCGCCCAGTTGGCGGGCGAGCTGGTCCCGCGCGCTGTCATCCAGCTGACGCCAGGCGAGAAAATACACGCCTTCCTCCTGGCTGCTGGCCACGCGGCGGTTGAGCGGGCGCAGGTAGCTGTCGATGGCCTCGCGCGTGGCGTCATCCTGCAGGCGCTTGAAGGCGCTTTCGTCGCTCACCGCGCAGATAAACTCGCCCGCCAGCAGCCGTTCCAGCAGCGGGCCATGGGGTAGAAGACTCATATCGCTCATACCGGCACCTCCTCATGGCGGGCTTTGAGCCGCTCGGCCAGGCGGCTTTGGCGGGGCTCGATGCGTTTTAGCCGTCGTTTGGCGGGGTCGTCGGCGTCGCGGTCGATCAGGTAGCGGTTGTGGAACAGCAGCAGCACGTCGGATTCCGGGTTGGGGAAGGCGCCGACAATATGAATCTGGTTGCTGTCGCAGGCGTCAAACAGCTTTTCGACGTTGTGGTAGGCCAGCGTGCCGATCTCATCAATGGGCCAGTGAATGGCGATTGCCGCCCGGCCGCGCAGCAGGCGGGTAAAGGCGAGCAGGAACTTGCACAGAATCAGATACGCCATGCCGTGGCTGGACGATTCGAGCAGTTGGCGGTCGTTCTTGATGATCAGGTCGGTGCCGCCTTCGTTGAGGTGCAGCTCCAGGCGCAGCAGGCTTTCAAAGCTGTATTGCTGGTCGCTGCGCAGCAAATCGACCACGTCCGCCAGGGCGTTCAAGTAGTCGTCGCTGGGCAGGGTCTGCTCGGAGTCGCGCCAGGCCTTGTAGCGCTGGGCAAACAGCTTGAGCGGCTCCCAGAAACCGAGTTCGTCAATGGTCGACTGGATGCGCACCTCGGCCTTGCTGATGCCATCCAGGCGCAGGTCGTCGGCCACTTCATCGGAGAGGCGCTTGCTCTGGGCGCTGATGCGGCGATTGAGGTCGCGAAACACGGTGAAGAACTTGTCCAGATCGTCGCTGAGATTGCGCCCCTGCTGAATCAGCTGTTGCTGCTGGTCTTCCAGCAGTTTGACCATGCCGCCGAGCAGCGGCAGCAGCGCCCGCGGGTCGTCGGGGTCGGCCAGTCGGGCGCGCTCGCTTTCCAGGGCGTCGACAAAGCTGGTGCTTGCACCCTTGATCAGTTGGCTCTCCGCTTCCTGGCAGCCCTTGCGCAGCGTGTCGCGTTCTTGGGCTCGGCGCGAGAGTGCCTGACGGGTGCGCGCCAGCCGTTCGGCAACATCGCCGGGAGCGTGCTGCTGGGGCGTGGCGTCCGAAGTCAGGGTGAGTTCATCAAGCTGCTTGAGCAGCGGCTTGAGGTCGTTGAGCACCTCGTGGCTTTCGCGGCGCTTGGTTTCAAACGCGGCAACGTGCTGCTGGTGGGCGGCCTTGGTGGCTTTGAAGGCCTGCTGGTGTTCCTCGCGCTTACGCTGGGCGGCGTCTATCTCACGGCTTAAACGCCCTTCCTGCTCGACCAGCTCCGGCTTGCGCTGCCCCCAGCTCACCCGCATAAAGCGCTTGTAGGCGTCCAGCTCGTCCTGACGGGCGGCGGTGTGGCGGATGTGTTCGTCCAATTGCTGCAGCCGGGCGCGGGTATCCCGCAGTTTTTCCGGGTCGACGCCCTGGGCTTTCAATTCCTGGTCGAACGCCTCTTCCAGCTCTTCGCACTGGCGCTTGTGCTCGGCCTTCTGCTCGGTGAGCTGGGTTTTGTACTGCTGAATCTGCCGGTCGATGGACTCCAGTTGGCTTTGCGCATCGGCTTTTAGCTCCAGCAGTTCGGCCTGATGGGCGGCGTTGAGCTTGTCCAGCGCGGTCTGGCGTTCGTCGCGCAGGGCTTGCTGCTGCGCTTCCTGTTCCGCCAGGGCGGCTTCGTGATCGGCCTTGCGCTGGCGTTGCGCCTCAGCATGACGGGCCTGGCATTGGCGGCGGGCCTCCTGGGCGTATTCGACTTCTTCATCGGCACGCTTCACCGCCAGTTGGGCCTGGCTTAGCGCTTCATCGGCGGCGTGGACGCGCTCGTTATGCCGCTTGAGCTGCTTTTCGCAGTTGGCAAGCTCGGCCTCGGCGCGCACCACGGCGTCGTCCGCCGCTTCAATGGCGGCCAGCAGACTGGCTTCATCCTGGGCGTAGTCCGGCGGCTCAATCAGGTGGGTATCCAGCACCAGGCCGTAAAGGTCGTCGCTGGGCTGCTCCGTCAAGGTCGGCGACAGGTCACGGCGTTCCAGCAACTCAGGGGCAATCACTTTACCCAGCCGCTGTTCCCATTCGGGCAGATGATAGCGCAGGAAATGCCGCAGCGAGCCTTGGGCGGGGTCGCGCTGGCGGTGCAGCGCCTGGCTGGTTTGCTGGGCGCGGGTAAGCGTGCGGCGTGCATCCGCGTGGGCCTGTTCGGCGCTGTCGCGTTCGCGCTTCAGGCTATCCAGCTCGCGGCGCTGACTTTCCCGCTGGCTGCTGGCGGCGTTGTGGTCGCTTTGCGCCTGGTCGATCCGCGCCTGAACCAGGGAGGCTTCTTCGCTTTCCTCCGCCGTGGGGCCGCTGTGGCTTAGCGCGGCTTTCAGCGCTGCCAGCCGTTCAACCCCCTGGTTGAGGCGTTCCTGAAAGTCGGCTTCTGTCTCTTCGCGCTGGGTCTGGTAGCGGGCGTCCAGATGGCGCTGAGCCTCCCAGTGGGCTTCCTGATGCGCGGCCTTTTCTTCGTTGAGGGCATCGACCAGCCCCTGAATCTCTTCGCTTTGGCGGGCCAGCGCTTCGCCCAGCTCGCGCAGCCGCTCTTCCTTGCGGGCCTGGCTTGCCTGCACGGCCTCTTGCAGGGCGGTCAGGTGGCTTTTCAGTTGCTCGAACTGCTCGCGTTTTTGGGGCAGCGCGTTGAGGTCGCGCTCAAGGGCGGGCATGTCCGCCGCATCGAAAGCTTCATACTGCGCCTGCAGGTCACTCAGATCGCGCTGGGTTTGTTTGAGACCGCTTTCCAGCTCGCTGAGCTGCTCATTCAGCTCATCTCGGGCCGCCTCGTAGGCGTTTTTCTCGGCGTCGAATGCCTCTTGCCGCGTGCCCATCTCGGCTTCGGCATCGGCCAGGGTGCGTTCGATGTGGTGGCGGTCGGCTTCCAGTTGCGGTTTCAGCTGCCACAGTGAGGCCTCCACATCCGCCAACTCGCGGTCAACGTCATGCAGCTTGGCAAGCGAGCGCTGCAGAGGCTCCAGGCGCATGGACTGGCGCATCTGGTCAATCCACTCCCGCGCCTTGGCGCTGCGGATGCGGGTCACCGGCAGCTCGACGCCATCCTCTTCAAAGATCGCCGCCAGCATGGTCTTGAGGGTATCCATCTTGCCCTCTTTGGCGTGCACCGCAGAGACCAGCTTTTCGATGTGGCGAATGCGATGCTCAGGCTTGACCAGGCTGAACTGCGCGGCCATCTGGCGCAGCTTGAGGGCGTCCTTGCGATTGCCGTGGGGCATGATGCCCGGCGTGGGGGTAAAGTCGTTCTGGATCACCGCGCGGTATTCGGAAGTCGCGGTAAGCTTGGACGAGACGTTGATGTTCTCCCGGCGCAGGCCGTTGGCCCACTGGGCGTACTCCAGCGCCACAGCGCCGTCTTCCCCCTCCACCAGATAATCTTCTGGCCGGTAAGGCGCGGCGACGAAGCGATACTCCACCCCGCCTTCCGATTTGCGGGTCAGCACTACCTGGCAGATATTGCCCGCTTCGCGGCGGTATTCGTAGACCAGATAACTGTTGCGGTGAGGCAGGTAAAACGCATCAAACTTCATACGCGTCTTGGGGACGACTTTATTGGGTAACTCGCCGTAAAACACCGGCACCAGGCGCTGAAGCGTGGTTTTACCGGAAGCGTTGGTGCCGCAAATATTAGTGTGACCATCCACACTCAGTTCGACCACCCCTTCCAGGTGGCCGTGAATCATCACGATGCGTAGCAGGTGGGCCATGCCGTGTCCTTGATCGTCAAACACTCAAAGACGCTATCTTGCCAGACACCCTAACGGCTTGTCTTATTGATTACGCCTTGGCGAGCAGCCCTTCAAAGAAACTCACCGCGTTGGCTTCCAGCCCTTCCAGGTAGTAACCACCTTCCTGAACCACCAATGTGGGTAGCTTCAGGCCCGCCACTTTGCGGCCAAGCTCAGCAAACCCTGGCGTGGAAACGGCGACCTTCGCCTGGGGGTCGCGCTCATAAATATCAAAACCCAGCGCCAGCACAATCGCATCCGGCTCATACAGACGAATGGCCTGGCAAGCTTGTTCGAGACGGTCAAAAAACACCGCTTCCTTGGATCCGTGGGGCATCGGCAGGTTGAGGTTATAACCCAAACCCGCGCCCTGCCCGCGCTCGTCTTCGAAGCCCGTCACCGCGGGATAGAAGTTGGTGGTGTCGCCGTGGATCGAGATATACATGACATCGTCGCGCGGGTAGAAGATTTCCTGAATACCCTGCCCGTGGTGCATGTCCGGGTCCAGCACGACGACACGGGGATAGCGCGAAGTAAGGTGCTGTGCCGCAATGGCCGCATTATTGAGGAAACAAAAGCCACCGGCGGAATCGATGCCCGCATGGTGGCCCGGCGGGCGCGATAACGCATAGGCAAATCGCTCACCGGAGAGCAACGCATCGGCACCGGCGACCGCACTTTGCGCGGCCCAATAAGCCGCTTGCCAGGTATGCTTGCCCACCGGCGCGCTGCCGTCTGCCAGGTAGCGCGCGGCTTCCGCCAATATGCCGCGCAGGGCATTGGGCGAACGCACGAAGATGTTGGAGATCACCTCTTCACCCCAATCTTCGCCAAGGGCATGCCAACGCTGATGAGCATTTTGCAGAAAACGCAGATAGGCCAGCGAATGCACCGCCCTCAGCGGCGCCACCCCATAGTCGGCAGGCGTTTTAACATCGAAGCCAAGCTTCTGGGCAGCGGCCAGCAGGTGGGTGGTGCGCTCAGGCACTTCCTGGGGCGTTCGCATCTTCCCCCGGGAGAAATAGACTTGCGGCCGGTGAAGCGACTGGTCATCGTGGAAGTACGTTTTCATGCATTATCCCCCGTTTCACCGACTCCCTTCACCACGAAATCGCGGGCAACGCCGATGTGGTAATCAATCGCCTCACGGCAAGCTTCAGGATGGCCACTGTCCAATGCCTCTAATAGTTTAAAGTGGCTGGTGGCGATGGTGTCTGGGGACTCATGGGTCTTGGTAATCAAGGTAATACATAAGCGCAGTTCATGGCTCAGGTCGTCAAACGCACGCAGCAGCCGCTCATTGCCTGCGTGATGCAGCATTAAGCGGTGAAACTGTAAATCCTCTTCGATTCGACGGGTGCCATCGTGTCCTTCCGCTGCCTCACAGAGCAGCTCTACCTGCTGTTCCAGCGCGTGTTTGGCCTCAGGCGTATAGCGCTCTGCTAAACGCTGAATTGCATGACGCTCAAGGCACAGCCGCAGATCAAACACATCTTCGAGTTCAACGGTATTCAACGCCCTTACGAAGAAGCCCCGGCGAGGTTTTGAGATCAACAAACCGCGGCTTTCCAGCAGGCGAGCGGCCTCGCGAACCGGCGCTCGGCTGACGCCCAATTCACGAGAGAGCTGCACTTCAGATAGCCGTTCACCGGGTAAAAAGTGTTGCTGGATAATCGCTTGGGTCAGGTAATCGGCAACTTGCTCGACAAGATTTTGCTGCTGGATAAAAGCCCTGGGAGCCATTGCTGATGGGGTCATATCAATTACTCATAGGGTGTGACGCGTTCTCTCCAGTATGACGAAAAAACTCACCTTGTCGACGGACGATTGCCGACTGTCGACAGTTTTTCAAAGCGCTGCTATGTTCAATAAGACCCCTAAACAAACATAACAACTGGGCTGTAAACCACACGCCTTGCTCGCCTAACGACTGCGCAACCCCTGCGTGCTAATAACTGAGGAGCAGGAAACATGAAGACACCTTTGGCTTTGGCAATCTCCGCTGCAGCACTCGCTTTTACCTCAACTACCCTGGCCGATGACCCAAAACACGGTGGCACCGTCGATACGATTATTCAGCCAGAGCCATCGGGCTTGGTGCTGGGCATGACCCAAAATGCGCCTACTCGAACGGTATCCGGCAATATCTACGAAGGGCTTTTACGCTACACCACTGACCTCAAGCCCGAACCTCAACTGGCAGAATCCTGGGAAGTCAGTGACGATGGCCGCACCTACACTTTTCATTTACGCGATGACGTTACCTGGCACGACGGTGAAGACTTTACCGCCGAGGACGTGGTGTTTTCCGCTGATGTCTTCCACCGCGAGCTGAACCCCAGCGCGCGGGCGGTGTTAAAGCATGTAGAAAACATTGAAGCTACCGATGACCATACCGTTGTCTTCACCTTAAGTGACCCTTTCGGCCCGTTTTTACTCTCTTTCGAGGCAGGCACTTTCACCATGGTGCCTGAGCACCTCTATGCGGATACCGAGTTTCGCGACAACGAACATAATGACCACCCCATTGGCACCGGCCCGTTTAAGTTTTCCAACTGGGAGCGCGGTACGGTCATTGAGCTGGTTAAAAACGAGGAATACTACGAAGAGGACCTGCCCTACCTGGATGGTGTGAACTGGCACGTTATTCCTGATGGTGCCTCCCGCGCTGTGGCCTTCGAAAACGAAACGGTCGATGTGCTGCCCAGCGGCACAGTGGAAAACTTCGACATACCACGTCTTTCCGAGATGGATAATGTCTGCATGACCGAAGAGGGCCACGAATATTTTAGCCCGTTCGCCATGCTGTGGATGAATAACCGCGAGGGCCCCACCGCCGATAAGCGCTTCCGCCAGGCGGTGATGTACGCCATGGACAGAGAGTTTGCTCGGGATGTGCTGTGGAACGGCTTAGGTAACGTACCGCTTTCTGCCTTTGGCTCAAATGCGCATTTCCAGAACGATGAACTGGAACCCTACGACCACGACCCGGAACGTGCCCGCGAACTGCTCGACGAGATGGGTTACGACGACGAAGAAATCACTATCTTACCGCTGCCCTACGGTGAAACCTGGACCCGCTGGGCGGAAGCCGTGCAGCAAAACCTTCGCGAAGTGGGCATTAACGTAAAAACGGAATCCACCGATGTGGGCGGTTGGAACCAACGCCTGGGCGACTGGGATTACGATTTAGCCTTTACCTACCTCTTCCAGTACGGCGACCCGGCGCTGGGCATCTCGCGCACCTACCTTTCCGATAACATTGAAAAAGGTTCGCCCTGGAATAACGTCGAAGGCTACGAGAATGAACGCGTAGATGAGCTTTTCAACGAGGCCGCCACAGCCTTTCCTGACGAAGAGCGCGAAAAACTATACCGCGAGGTACAGGAAATCCTACATGAAGACGTGCCTGTTGGCTGGCTGATGGAGCTCGGCTTTCCCACGCTTTACCGCTGCGATGTGAAAAACCTGGTGACGTCGGGCGTTGGTGTTAACGACGGCTTTAAAGATGCCTGGCTAGACCGCTAAGCCTAAGCCACGCTCAGGTGGCGAAAGCTACCTGGGCGTTTCACCGTTGTTAGGACAGTTGACCATGCTTTACGCACGCTTGATTACCACACGGCTTTTTAAAGCTGTGACAGTGCTATTTCTAATCGTCATTTTTAATTTTTGCCTGATCCACCTCGCCCCAGGCGACCCTGCCGCCATCATGGCGGGGGAAGCAGGGGCCACCGATCAAGAGTTTCTCGACCAGCTGCGCGAACGGTTTGGGTTAGATCAGCCGATTTATGTACAGCTATGGCGTTATATTTCCGGCATCGCCACGCTGGATTTTGGCTACTCCTACCGCCAGGAAGCGCCGGTTTTCGACCTGATCATGGCGCGTATGCCTGCCACCCTGCTGCTCACCGGTACTGCTTTTGTGCTTTCGCTGGTGTTGGGTATTGTCGCAGGCTCAATGGCGGCGGCGCGGGTTAAAAAACCGTCTGGCTCGCTGATTATGGCATTGGCACTGGTATTTTACGCCACGCCACTTTTCTGGGTGGCGTTGATGTCGGTGGTGCTGTTTTCCGTCTATCTCGGCTGGCTGCCTGCCTATGGGCTTTACACCGTGGGTGCCGGCCACACAGGGCTTGCACTGGTAATTGATATCGCCAAACACCTGGTGCTTCCCGCCACCACCTTAGCGCTGTTCTTTATGGCGATTTACACCCGCATGACGCGCACCTCAATGCTGGAGGCATCTCAGCAGGATTACGTTAAAACGGCACGGGCGAAAGGGTTAAAGCCGAGCATTATTCAGCGCCGTCATGTGCTGCGTAACGCGCTACTGCCGATTATTACGCTAGCGGGGCTACAGGCTGGGCAAATGGTCGGGGGTGCGATACTCACCGAAACCGTTTTCGCTTGGCCGGGCATCGGCAGACTGATGTATGAAGCGCTGCAACAGCGTGACTACAACCTGCTATTGGGGATTTTCTTCTTCTCGGCGGCCTTGGTCATCGTCTTCAATATCATCACCGATTTGGTGTACAGCCTGGCTGATCCACGCATCAAGAAGGGGGCCTCATGAGCTTTTTCGCACACTTTGCGCAAAACCGTGGCGCTCTGGTGGGGCTGATTATTCTGCTGATGATTATCGCCATGGCCATTCTTGCGCCGCTGCTGTTTCCCGAGTCTCCCTGGCGTATGGCGCAGCGGCCTTTTCTGCCGCCGCTCTCTCAGGAGGGTTTTCCCCTGGGCACCGACACCATGGGCCGCAACGTAGCCGCAGGCCTGATGCACGGCGCTTGGGTTTCGCTGCTCATTGGACTGGTCTCAACCTGCGTCGCACTGTTGATCGGCGTGCCGCTTGGGGCCGTTGCCGGTTACTACGGCGGCTGGATTGACGATGTATTGATGCGCTTTACCGAGTTTTTTCAGACTATTCCCAACTTTGCCTTGGCGATTGTGCTGGTGGCGATTATGCAGCCCAGCGTCACCTCGATTGTATTGGCGATTGCGGTCGTCAGTTGGCCACCGGTGGCTCGTTTGGTTCGCGCTGAGTTCATGTCGCTGCGCAACCGTGAGTATGTCGAAGCCGCGCGTTTGGTGGGGCAATCCAACACCACGATTATCATTCGCCAGATTCTACCCAATACGCTGTCGCCGATTATCGTGCTGGCCTCGCTAATGGTAGCAACCGCGATTTTGCTGGAATCGGCGCTGTCGTTTCTCGGTTTGGGCGATCCTAACGTGATGTCCTGGGGCTATATGATTGGTGCTGCGCGGACAGTGATTCGCCAAGCCTGGTGGCTAAGCTTCTTCCCTGGGGTGGCGATTTTGCTCACCGTGCTGGCGTTAAATCTGGTCGGTGAAGGTTTAGATGATGCCTTGAATCCGAAACTTTCCCGCGAACGCTAGGAGCCCCCTTATGTCTGTAACGACCGGGTCTACACCAGATGCCAGCCAAGTGCCTGACACGGTGCTTAGCATTCGCGAGCTAAGCGTCGCGCTCCCCAAAGGGGCGGATCGCGCCCTGGCAGTGGAGGACGTCAGCTACGAGGTTAAGCGCGGGGAGATCATGTGCGTGGTGGGCGAATCCGGCTCTGGCAAGTCGATGGCCGCTAACGCCGTGATGGGGCTGCTACCCAAAGGCGTACGCGCCACTCAAGGCGAGATACTGTTTGAAGGCCAAAACCTACTCGCCCTCAGCGAAAAGCAGCACCGCGCCCTACGCGGCCTAAAAATCGGCATGATCTTTCAAGAGCCGATGACCGCCCTTAACCCATTAATGCGGGTAGGCGAGCAAATTGCCGAAGTGTTTGAGGCTCACGGCCAGCTCACCCCTAAAGAGCGACAGGCCCGCGCCCTGGCGTTGTTGATCGAGGTGGGCATTCCACAGCCGGAGAAAGCCATTCGCGCCTACCCCTTCGAGCTTTCCGGTGGCCAGCGTCAGCGGGTAATGATTGCCATGGCGCTCGCGCTTGAACCCGTGCTACTGATTGCCGATGAGCCCACCACTGCACTGGATGTCACCACCCAAGCGCAGATTTTGGAGCTGATTCGCGACCTGCAAAGCCGACGCGGCATGTCGGTGATGTTTATCACCCACGACTTTGGCGTCGTCGCTGAAATCGCCAATCGTGTCTGCGTGATGCGTCACGGTAAGATTGTTGAGTTAGGCGACGCTAAAGCAGTGCTTGAAAACCCGCAAGATACCTACACCCAAGCCCTGATTGAGGCAATCCCCAGCAATGCGGTACCGCACCACCGAGAGACCAGCCAGGTGGCGCCACTGCTGGAGATCAAACAGCTTAATAAAGTATTTCGCTCCCGAGGGGGGTTGTTTACACCTGCCCGGGAGGTACGCGCCCTTGAAGACGTCTCGCTCACCTTAGCGCGAGGCGAAACGCTAGGTATCGTAGGCGAATCCGGCTCGGGCAAATCTACCCTAGGCCGCTGCGTGGTGCGGCTGGAACACCCTGACAGCGGCGAACTGCTGTTGGATGGCGTGAATATTTCTCAGCTTAAAGGTGATGCGCTGCGCCGTGAACGCCATCGCATGCAGATGATTTTTCAAGACCCCTACGCCTCTTTAAACCCACGCACCAAGGTAGGCATGGCGATTGCCCAGGGGCCCATCGCCAACGGCACGTCAAAAGCCGCAGCGCTCAAACAGGCAGGCGAGCTGTTGGACATGGTGGGCTTGGGCGCCAGTGCTGTGGAACGCTTTCCACACGAATTTTCCGGTGGCCAGCGCCAGCGTATCGGCATCGCCAGGGCGCTAGCGCTGAACCCCGAGCTCATAGTGGCAGACGAAGCGGTGTCGGCGCTGGATGTATCGATCCAAGCGCAGGTATTGGCGCTGCTGCAGGAACTAAAGCAGCGCCTGTCTCTTTCGCTGCTGTTTATTACCCACGACTTACGCGTCGCCGCACAGATTTGCGACCGCATTGTGGTGATGCAACATGGTCGCATCGTTGAGCAAGGCAGCGCCGAGCAGATTTTTCTTGCTCCCCGCGAGGCATATACTCAAGCGCTGCTCAAGGCGATCCCCGGTCGTGAAGCCCCTGTGGCGGCAGCGGTGTAGCTTTTCAAAAGCTGGTTCAATATGGAAAAGACAAATTAAGGAACCTCAATGCAGATAACCCTTGAGGCATTGCGTGCCATTGTAGGCCCAGCCCACGTTTTGATCAGCGACGATGTACACAGCCGTAGCGTGGACTGGATGACCGGCGCCCCCTGCCAGGCAGGGGCGATTGTTCGCCCGGCGGATACCGAGCAAGTCGCTGCGGTGATGCGCGCCTGCCATCAGGTACAGCAGGCAGTGGTTACCCATGGCGGGTTAACCGGGTTAGTTCACGGCGCTGAGGCGAGCCCTGACGAATTAGTGATCTCTCTTGAGCGGCTGACCGCCATTGAAGAGATAGACCAGGTGGGCGGCACCCTCACCGTGCAGGCCGGCGCACCGCTGCAACGTGTGCAAGAGGCCGCCAAAGAGGTGGGCCTGCAGTTTCCGCTGGACCTGGGCGCCCGCGGCAGTTGCACGATTGGCGGCAATATCGCCACCAATGCCGGCGGCGTTCGAGTGATTCGTTACGGCATGATGCGCCAGCAAGTCTTGGGGCTTGAAGTGGTCATGGCCGATGGTCGAGTGGTCAGTTCCATGAACCGCATGCTCAAAAACAATGCCGGGTTTGATCTAAAGCAGCTGTTTATCGGCAGCGAAGGCACCCTGGGCATTGTGACCCGCGCGGTACTCCGGTTGCAGCCACCCACCCCCAGCGAACAAACAGCGCTCGTCGCTTGCCCCTCGTTTGAGGCATTAACCGGGCTACTCAGCCAGATGGGCAGAGCATTGGGAGGAAGTCTCGGAGCCTTCGAGGTCATGTGGCAAAACCACTACCGTTTGCTGACAGACACACTGGGGCGCCACACGCCACCGATTGCGACGGAGCATCCGTTTTATGTGATTATTGAGTCGCTGGGCAGCGATTCCGAGCGCAATGCCACCCAGTTCCGCGAAGCGCTAGAAAGTGCTTTAGAGAGCGGTTTGATGGTTGATGCGGTGATTGCGCAATCCAGCACCCAGCGCGATGGGCTATGGGCCATTCGTGAGGATATTGAAGGGTTGATCAAAGGATTGGCGCCGTTACTTACCTTTGATGTCAGCCTGCCGATTGCTGATATGCAGCGCTACACCGATGCCCTGGAAGCACAGTTGACGAAACGCTGGCCCACGGCGCGATTAGCGGTGTTTGGTCATTTAGGCGATGGTAACCTGCATATTTCTGTCAGCGCGGGAAGTGCCGAAGTCGAGGTGCGCCGCGAAGTGGAAGCCATGGTTTATCAACCACTAGCAGCGCTTGGCGGCTCCGTCTCCGCCGAACACGGCATTGGTCTTGAGAAGCGCCCGTGGCTTAGCACATGCCGCTCCAGCGCCGAGATCGACTTGATGCGCACCCTCAAGCAGACCCTCGACCCGCTTAACCTACTTAACCGCTATAAAATTTTGAGCTAATTAGTTTATTCCTAGGATACTGCTATGCCCCGCTACCCCGAGCACTTAACCGGCGAAGGCCCCGCCAATCCGTTTCCGGGCATCAAGGTGCTGGAGCGCCGACTTGGAAAGGCGATCCCCCATCGGCTGGGCTCTAACGAAGGCCTGGATATGCCTCACCGTGCCCTACGCGAGCACTTTGGCGATGCCCTGGCCGAACATGTTTACTGCTACGGCGACGCCGAGGCGCTGGGCGTTCGTAAGCGTGTTAGTGAACAGCAGGGTATCTTGCTGGAAACACTGCTGGTGGATGCCGGTGCCGATAGCCTAATGGCGCTGGCCCTGCGCACCACCTGCGAACCCGGCGATACCGTGGTAAACACCGCCGGGACCTACCCCACCTTTGGCTACTTCGCCAAGGGCCAGGGCTGCCTCTTGATCGAGCCCAGCTACCATGAAGCACCGGGGGTGCTGGCCCCCGACCTCGACGCTCTGGCGAATGCGGCGCATGAAGCAAACGCGAGATTGGTATATCTGGCCAACCCGGATAACCCCAGCGGCCACTTACACAGCGACAGCGCCATCCTCAAGCTGCGCGAGGCACTACCCGACAGCTGCTGGTTACTATTAGACGAAGCCTATGGGGATTTCCGCGACGACGCGGGCAGCGAGTTCGCCGCCAAGGCGCTCCCTGGGGTGATTCGCCTGCGTACGCTCTCTAAAGCCCACGGCCTGGCCGGCTTGCGGATTGGCTACGCCATTGCCGACTCTGACGTGCTGGCGATGATGATGAAGGTGCGTATTCACTATGCGGTATCATCGTTAACGTTAGCCGCCGCTGAAGTGGTGCTCGACCACCCTGACGAGGTACATCAACACGTCGCTGATGTGAAAGCACGCCGTGAGCAGTTGGCAGAACACTTTCGCGCCCTCGGTGCCGATGTGTTGCCCAGCGCCACCAACTTTATCGGCATTCGCCTGCCCAGCGCTGAACTCGCCGCCGAGGTACACCAGCAGCTACTCGCCGAAGGCGTTTTAGTCGCTCGACTCGCGCACCCTGAGTTGGCCAATGTAATACGCATTACGGCGGTACAAGCAGCGCTGGAGCCGGGAAGATTGGAAGCCCTTGAACAGGCTATTAAAGAACACGCCTGATTAAATTAGTAAATTTGATCGCTAGGTGCGAGGGCAGGTTGGAGCGAGGGTCTTTTTCCAGGGATGGAAAAAGTAGCGCCCAGGGATGGGTTCACAGCGCCCTCGCGGAAACCTGCCCTCGCACCGGGGCACGCTGATTGCCCGCCACAACAGCCCTAAAGCGTTAGCCAATGCCGAAAATCATCCAGTTCACCGCGTACCGCTTGGCGATATAAGTCCTGCAGTTGCGCCGTCACGCTGCTTTGGCTGATCGGTTCGTTAACAGGCGGCGCGCCCGCGCGTCCGCCGATGCGGCGACCATCCAGCTCGCGCAGCGGCAGTATTTCAGCGGCGGTGCCGGTTAAGAACGCTTCATCGGCGGTATACAGCTCATCGCGGGTGATGCGCCGCTCGCGCACGTCAATGCCCAGCACCGTTTGCGCTAACTGAATCACGCTATCCCGGGTGATGCCTTGCAGGCACGAGGTCACTTCCGGGGTGTGCAGTACGCCATCGCGCAGTAAAAAAATATTAGCCGCCGAGGCCTCAGCCACATAACCTTCCGGGTCGAGCATGATGGTTTCATCAAACCCGGCTTTGATCGCGGTATTCAGCGCCAGTATCGAGTTAACGTAGTGGCCGTTGGTTTTCGCCCGGCAGAGGCTGATATTGACGTGGTGGCGCGCCCAGGATGAGGTCAGCGCGCGCAAGCCATGGGTCGCGGCCTGGGGCGAAATGTAAGGGCCTAAATCCCAGGCGGCGACCATTACATGGGTCGTTAGCCCTTGAGCACGCAACCCCAAGCCTTCCGCGCCGAAAAATACCGTCGGTTTTAGATAGGCGTTAGTTAGCTTATTTTTAGCCAGACACTGGCGTTGAACCTCAATCAAATCAGCTTCGCTAAACGGCAGCGGCATATCCAGCGAATGGGCGCTTTCCGCCAAGCGGCGTGCGTGCTCGGCAACACGAAAAAGATGCGTACCGCTGGGACCAGCGTAGGCGCGCACGCCCTCAAAACAACCCATACCGTAGTGCAACGTATGGGTGAACAGATGCACCTTGGCATCTCGCCAAGCCAGCCATTCACCATCCTGCCAAATCCAGCCATCGCGATCATAAAGCGGTGTCATCGGGTCGTTTGCTCCCACTGTTGGCGCCAGCTATCGATTAACGTTTGCTGGTGCGGTTGCAGGGCCTGATAGCCCCAAGCGGCAATTTCGTCGTTTTGCGGGTCGGGCACGGCAATGCCACTGCCTGCCAGGGTCTGGATCACCGCGTGGCCGCATAGCGGTACATAGCCTTCGGAGTAGCCGCCTTCGTGAATAAACACTAGTTTGCCATGGCAGCAGCGCTCGGCCAGGGCTTTCAACTGGGCGGTCATGGTGGCAAACGCCTGGCTGTTGAGCAGCATCTTGCCTAACGGATCTTTGGCACAGGCGTCGTAACCGCAGGCCACCACAATCAACTCAGGATTAAAGGCCTCCAAGGCGGGTAGCACCAGTTGTTCCATGGCGTACGCGTAGGCGCCCAGCCCACAGCCCGGCGGCAGCGGCAGGTTTAGGTTGGCGCCCGCGCCTGCACCTTCGCCCTGCTCGTCAAAGCCACCGGTTTCCAGCGGGTAGTTAGCGGCTTGATGAAGGGAGACAGTGAATACTTCTGGCTCATCATAAAACGCCGCCTGCTGGCCGTTACCGTGATGAACATCCCAATCAAGTATCGCCACGCGATTCACCTGCCCCAAGGCGCGGGCACGCATCACCGCCACGGGTATATTACCCAGCAGGCAGAACCCGCGACCCTGGTCGGCTTCTGCATGGTGGCCGGGCGGGCGACACAGGGCGTAGGAGTTGCTCACCTCACCTAACGCCACAGCTTCGACGGCTGCCAGCGCTAAACCCACAGACTGGGTGGCCGCTGCCCAACTACCGGGCATAAAGGGCGCGCAGTCGCCGCCATTGCCGCCACGCGCTTTATCCCCCGCCTGCAGTTGCTCTAAATAACGCGGAGTGTGAAAGCGCAGTAGATCATCAAGCGTCGCGGCAGGCGGTTTCACTACGCGAAGCTCGTCAATCAGTCCGCTGACTTCGAGAATGTTTTTTAGCCGTCGCTTGCTTTCTGGGCTTTCCGACGCGGCTTGGGGCTGCAAAAACTCACCGGGTGCCGAAAATACGCCAATGGCGCCCTGTTCGTGCCAAAAGCAGCGTTCGTGCCAGTAGAAGCCTGTTGTGTCTGTGAGTGCATTCACGGCGGCGATGCCTCCCACACTTCAATGGCGGCGGCCAAATCTTCAAGCGATGCGCCTACCGACTTAAACAGGGTAATGGCTTGCTTATTAGAGCGCCCTGATTTGCTTCCGGCTAGCACTTCGGCAAGCTCCGCCTGAATATCGTCAAAGCGGAAAGCTCCTTCATCAATAGCTTGCAGAATATCGCCGGCTTCGCCTTTGGCACCCGCGTAGGTATCGACAAACACTTCGGCGCGGCGCAGGCATTGCGCATCGGTTTCTCGCATTTGCGGGCGAAAAGCACCAATCAAATCCAAATGCGTACCTGGCGTGAGCCATTCACCTTTAATAAGCGGCTCGGTGGATAGCGTGACACAGCTAATAATATCTGCCCGAGCAACGGCCGTTTGCAGGTTATCGACCACATGGGTTTCAAAGCGCTCGGCGTAGTCCTTGGCAATCGCCGCCGCTTTACTGGAATTTCGTCCCCACACCAATACGCGCTTAATCGGCCGTACACGGGCATGGGCTTCAATCACCATTGGCGCCAGTTTGCCGGTACCAACGACCAGCAAGGTTTCTGACATATCATTGGCCAACGCCTGGGCGGCCAGCGCTGAAGCCGCCGCTGTGCGACGTCGCGTTAATTCGCTGCCGTCCATGCATGCCAGCGGCTGGCCGTGCTTGCCCTCGCTGAGCAGGTAGAGCCCGGAGATCGCTGGGATACCGTGGTCGGCATTTTGTGGAAACACGTTGACCATTTTGACGCCAATGTAGCCCGCGGCTTCCCAGGCAGGCATCAACAGCATCGTCGCCTCACCATCTGGCCGATGCATGGTGTGGTGGTGGCGCGGCGGAGACTCAACGCCAGTGACGAAGGTGGTTCGAAGACGCTTGATCAAACCATCCCAGGTAAGATCACGTGCGATCTCATTAGCTGAAATAACACGCATCTCATGCCTCCGGTAACGCAGCGAAAACGCTTATAAAGGCGTTGCTGTCTTGGTAGGTAGCGCTCAAGGTATCTCTCCAGGAAAAGAGTTATTCCTAGAGACTAAGCGATTAGCAGGGTAAATGCTTGCCCAAACACGGGCGAACTTGCCCGGCATTTAGTTGCCTATGAGGCCCGTAAGCTACGCAAGCCGGATCAGGACGTTTGCAAACGCACAAACAAAAGGGCCTAGCGATAAACGCTAGGCCCTAAAAGATGGTGCCGGTGGCCAGACTCGAACTGGCACGCCTGTTACAGCGGCGGATTTTGAATCCGCTGCGTCTACCAATTCCGCCACACCGGCAATGGCTGCGCATTATACGTAGATCACCTTCTAGGTCAATCACATTGACTGACTTTATCCACACAAAGCGCTATCCTATGCCGCCTGTTTGGTCACCGATATAGAGCTTTTTCATGCAGCGCGCGGATTTTCACTTTGAGCTACCCGACGAGTTAATTGCTCGTTACCCGTCTGAGCAGCGTAGCGACTGTCGCTTACTGTGCGTGGATGGTCAGACCGGCGCGCTTGAACATCGGCGGTTTCCCGACTTGATGTCAGTTCTGGAACCCGGTGATCTACTGGTATTTAACGACACTCGGGTGATTCCGGCGCGTTTGCACGGCAAAAAAGCCAGCGGCGGTAAGGTTGAAATGCTGCTTGAGCGGCCGCTGGATGCGCACCGCGGCTTGGCCCACATACGCTCCAGCAAGTCACCCAAGCCCGGCACCGAGCTGATCTTTGAAGGCGATATTCACGCCGTGGTGGAAGGCCGCCGTGATGCACTGTTTGAACTGCGTTTTCTGGGCGACACGCCAATGATCGCGCTGCTGGAAAAGCACGGCCATATGCCGCTGCCGCCCTACATTACCCGTGAAGATGAGCTAAGCGACCGCGAGCGCTATCAAACCGTTTATGCCCGGCGCGATGGTGCAGTGGCCGCCCCCACCGCCGGCCTACACTTTGACCAGCCGCTGCTCGATACGCTGGCAGAAAAAGGCATCAATAGCGCCTTTGTTACGCTGCACGTCGGCGCTGGGACCTTCCAGCCGGTGCGCGTCGACAACATCCTTGAACACCATATGCACAGCGAATGGATCGAGGTAACTGAGGCGACCTGTGAGCAGGTTCGCGCCACGCAAGCGGCGGACAAACGGGTGATCGCCGTGGGCACCACCAGCGTGCGCTGCCTGGAAAGCGCCTGCATGAAAAGCCCGGACGTCCAGATAGCACCCTTCAGCGGCGATACCGACATCTTCATCTACCCCGGCTATGAATGGCGCTGCGTGGATGCGCTGATCACCAATTTCCACCTACCCGAATCAACGCTGTTAATGCTGGTCTCGGCATTCGCAGGTTACGATAACATCATGCACGCCTATCAAGCGGCGGTTGACGAGCGCTATGCGTTTTTCAGCTATGGCGATGCCATGTTGCTGACCCGCTAACCAAGCCTTGCTTTAACCGCTTTCTGAACGAGTAACAACGATGCGAAACGAATGCTTTATGCGCTTTGAGCGCCTCGCCGAGGACGGTCGCGCGCGCCGTGGCCGCCTTCACTTTCCGCGTGGCACGGTGGAAACCCCAGCGTTTATGCCGGTGGGCACCTATGGCACGGTCAAGGGCATGACGCCCGACTCGGTGAAAGAGATTGGCGCCGAGATTATCCTGGGCAATACCTTTCACCTTTGGCTGCGCCCCGGTACAAAGGTCATCGAAGCCCACGGCGATCTGCATGACTTCGCCCAATGGGACAAGCCGATTCTGACTGACTCCGGCGGTTTCCAGGTGTTTTCGCTGGGTGAGATGCGCAAAATCACCGAGCAGGGTGTGCATTTCCGCTCGCCGGTAGACGGTAGCAAAGTATTTATGGGCCCTGAAGAGTCGATGGCAGTTCAGCGTTCGCTGGGTTCCGATGTGGTAATGATCTTTGACGAGTGCACGCCCTATCCAGCGACGTTTGAAGAAGCCGAAAAATCCATGGAGCTATCACTGCGCTGGGCCAAGCGCTCGCGTGACGCCCATGGCGACTCCCCTTCGGCGCTGTTCGGCATCATCCAGGGCGGTATGCACCCCGAGCTTCGCGAACGCTCGCTAAAGGGGCTAATGGACATCGGCTTCGATGGACTGGCGATTGGCGGCTTATCGGTGGGCGAGCCCAAGGAAGAAATGATCAAGGTGCTCGACTATTTGCCGACCTGGATGCCTGACGATACGCCCCGCTACCTAATGGGCGTTGGCAAACCCGAGGATTTGGTCGAAGGCGTGCGCCGCGGCGTGGATATGTTCGACTGCGTGATGCCTACGCGCAACGCACGTAACGGCCACTTGTTTACCGCCCAAGGTACCGTCAAAATTCGTAATGCTGTGCATCGCTTTGATACCCGGCCACTTGAAGAAGGCTGCGATTGCCATACCTGCCAGCACTTCTCGCGCGGCTACTTGCATCATCTTGATCGCTGCAACGAGATGCTGGGCTCAATGCTCAATACCATCCATAATCTGCGTTACTATCAAAGGGTGATGGCTGATTTGCGCGCAGCAATCGAAGCGGGTACATTGACGACCTTTGTGGAAGGCTTCTATGCGCAACGCGGACTGTCGGTGCCTCCCCTTGCAAATTAATCAGCGCTCGTCTTAGCGAGCGTTTTAACTTGCTCAATCATTGAGTTTATAACCCAGGAGTTCTCTGCAATGCTGGATTTCTTCATTTCTCCCGCCCACGCCCAAGCAGGCGGTGCTGGTGGTGGTATTGCGCAAATCGTGATGCTGGTCGGTTTTGTGCTGATTTTCTACTTCCTGCTCTGGCGCCCGCAGGCCAAGCGCGCGAAGCAGCACAAGCAATTGATCAGCAATCTGGACAAAGGCGATGAAATCGTCATTGGCGGCGGTATGGTGGGTCGCATCACCAAGGTGAGCGATGAATTCCTGACCATGGAAGTCGCCGAAGGCACCGAAGTCAACGTGCAGAAAAATGCCGTTGCCGCCGTGCTGCCTAAGGGCACCATCAAGTCCATCTAATGTAATGATGTAGCACCCCTGCCTTAATGCCAGCCATCCCGGCAGGGGTGACATGGTATCAGCGATGGTGAACCTTGCTGCGCATAGTGAGTCTATGCGCAGCATTCCGTTTGTAATTGAAGGCAGGGCTTGCATGCTCAACCGTTACCCCCTGTGGAAGTATCTGTTGATACTGGTCGTTTTAGTGGCCGGCCTTATCTACGCACTTCCCAACTTATTCCCTGAAGATCCCGCCGTCCAAATCAGCAGCGCCGAGACCGGCGAAACGCTGGATGAAAGCGAAATTGAGCGCGTTGAAGACGCCCTCAATGATGAAGACGTAGCGATTAAAGCCATCGAACAAAACGGGCAGCAGTGGCTGATTCGCCTATCTGATTCCGATGATCAGTTGCGCGCCCAGGAAATCGCCAGCGACCTGCTGGGAGACGATGCCACGGTTGCACTGAACCTTGCCGAGGCAACGCCCGGCTGGCTGCAGGCCTTTTCTGCCTCTCCCATGACGCTCGGTCTCGACCTGCGCGGCGGCGTTCACTTCCTGCTGGAAGTTGATATGGAGGCTGCGCTGACCCAGCGGCTTGAGGTTAACGGCAGCGCGATGCGTGAATTGCTGCGCGAAGAGGGCATTCGCTATCGCAACACCGAGGTAGAAGAGCGCAGCCTTTCAATTGATTTCGCTGGCGAAGAGGACCGCAATGAAGCGCGCGGACTTATCAGCCGCGAATTCCCTGAGTTCGAATACAGCAGCGAAGAAGAAGGCCGTGCGGCACGTTTGGTGATGACGCTGACCGATGAATCGGTTAATGAGATTCAGGACTACGCGATTAACCAAAACCTGACCACACTGCGTAACCGGGTTAACGAACTAGGCGTTGCCGAGCCCATGGTCCAGCGCCAAGGCCCCGACCGCATTGTCGTGGAGCTTCCCGGCGTTCAGGATACCGTGGAGGCCAAACGCGTGGTAGGTGCGACGGCGAACCTGGAATTCCGCCTGGAGGCGCGTTCCGACGCACCCGACAATGAGACGGAAAGCTTCAGCTTCCGTAACGACGAATCGCGCTCCGCCGACCTGATGCGCGACGTTATCGTTACCGGCGATAGCGTTTCGGATGCCAGCCGCAACTTCGATGAAAACGGTCGACCACAGGTCAACATCGACCTGGACGGCACCGGCGGTACGTTGATGAACCGCGCCACGCGCAGCAACATTGGTCGCAATATGGCGGTGCTGTTTATTGAGCACAAAACCAAGGAACGCACGGTCATTGAGGATGGCGAGGAAGTCACCGAGCGCGAACCCTACGTGGAGCGTGGCCTGATCAGTTTGGCGACGATCCAGAGTGCGCTGGGTAACAGCTTCCGCATTACCGGTCTTGAGTCGCCTACCGAAGCCGAAGAACTTGCGCTGTTGCTGCGTTCGGGCTCACTCGCAGCGCCAATCTACTTCGTTCAGGAACGCACCATCGGGCCAAGCCTGGGTGCCGACAATATCGAACGCGGCCTGCTTTCAGTGCAAGTCGGCTTGTTGCTGGTCGCGCTGTTCATGCTGATCCGCTACAAGGTATTCGGCATCTTCGCCAATATTGCCCTGGCGTTAAACCTAGCCCTACTAACCGCTGCCATGTCGCTACTTGGCGCCACGCTGACGCTTCCGGGGATTGCCGGTATCGTGCTGACGCTGGGCATGGCGGTGGACGCCAATGTGCTGATATTCGAGCGAATACGCGAAGAGTTGCGCAATGGATTGTCGATCCAGCAGGCCATCTACGCCGGCTACGAACGCGCCTTTACGTCGATTATCGATGCCAATATTACCACGCTGCTGGTCGCGGTAATTCTGTTCTCGATTGGTACTGGGCCGGTCAAAGGCTTCGCCGTGACCCTGTCTATCGGTATTTTGACATCGATGTTTACCGCCCTAATGGTAACGCGCGCCATGGTCAACCTGACTTACGGTAGCAAGCCGGTCAAAAAGCTGTGGATCTAACGCCAACGCTCAGCCCAGATTTAACGAGGTGGTAATGAAACCTTTAACACACCGGCAAATCGACTTTATGGGGCGCCGCAATTTGGCGTTCATCGTCGCTGCCGTCATGCTGATCGTGTCGATTGGCGCGATTGTTTTCCAACAGCTTAATTTAGGCCTGGATTTCACTGGTGGCACCTTGGTGGAAGTGCACTATAACGAGGCACCGTCCTTGGATACCGTGCGCCAGTTTCTGCAAGACAACGACTTTGAAGATGTCTCGGTGCAAACCTTCGGTAGCTCGAACGAGGTGCTAATTCGCCTGCGTCAGGCGTTTGACTCCGATATTGGCACCAACATTGTCAATATCCTCAGCGAGGATGGAACCGAGGTTGAGCTGATCCGCGCGGAGTTCGTGGGCGCCCAGGTGGGCGACCAACTGCGTGATCAGAGCGGCATGGGGTTACTGGTCGCCCTGGGCGTGGTGATGCTCTATGTAGCGTTTCGCTTTCAGTACAAGTTTGCGATTGGCGCTTTGCTGGCCCTGATACATGACGTGATCATCGTCGTGGGTTTTTTCGCGCTATTTCAGCTCGACTTCAACCTGACCGTACTGGCCGCCATTTTGGCAGTAATCGGTTACTCGCTGAACGACACGATCGTGGTCTACGACCGTATGCGCGAGGAGATTCGCACGACGCAAATAGACGACATGCCGCAAATCTTTAACGAGGCGATCAACGCCACGCTCTCGCGTACACTGGCAACCTCCGGCACCACCCTGCTCGTATTGCTGGCCCTGCTGCTACTCGGCGGCGAGATGATCGAAAACTTCGCCATCGCTCTCATTGTGGGCATTGTGGTGGGCACGTTTTCATCCATTTACGTTTCGGGTGCGCTGCTGCTTCCGCTCAAACTATCGCGTGAAGACCTGATTCCTACCAAGAAAGAGGTCGACGAAGAAGAGGAAGAGTTGCCCTAACCGGGCTGAACTTGCTGCCAGCAAAAAGCCCCTGTCGGTGATGCCGACAGGGGCTTTTTCGTTTGACTGAGCAGAGGGTTAAACGTGCGGTGCCAACTGCTTGATTAACGCTTTATACAAGCGCGGCCCTGCCGCTAACAGCTGGCCTTCCGCCTTCACGTTAGGCTGCCCATCCGGCGACCCCATCAATGCTCCGGACTCTTTCAACAGCAGCGTTCCTACCTGCAGATCCTGCTCTTCAAGGCCCAACACGAAGGCGCTATCGACACGCCCGGTAGCCAACTCACAGATATCCAATAGACCACTGCCCGTCGCCACCAGCGTATCTACCTGGGGGGCCAACTGCTGGGTAATGGTTAAGTAGGCAGGCAAATGACGGGGCCGCAGCCAAGGCTCAGGAAGACTCATCGCCAGGCGGGTGGCGCTGATCGCCTTGGCCTGGCTGACCCGCATACGCTTGTCGTTATGCTGGGCGCCACGGCCGCGGCTGGCAATGTATTCGTCATCACCGAAAGGCGAAATCACCACGGCATGCTCGGGACGACCTTTGACGAGACACACCACTGAGAGTGCAAAGCCCTTGCCCGCGACGGCCAGGTTGGAATAACCGTGCATGGGCTCAATCTTCCAGACGATATCGCCGCTTTCATCCTGGCCGGGCCGGAAAGGGGTGTAGCGCCCCATCACCCCGTGTTGGGGATAGCCACGTTCCAACTGCTGAACAATGGTTGCCTCGGCTTTACGCGCCGTGTCTTCAAGCAGTTTGTCGAGGTTGAACTCATCGTGCGCGTTTTCGATACGCTCGCGCACCTTCAGGAAGTGTTCAACAGCGCCGCGCGCAGCGCGCAGCGTAAATTGGACCATCGGATTCATGGTTGGGCCTTGTCACAGTGATGTTAAAGAACGGTAGGCGGTCGCTTCGCCTTTGGCGCGCAATTCTAGCAGACCGCTATCGGGCATGCTATCGACTCATGGTAGACTGCCGCTTTTCCGCTTCCTGTGACCGGGTTTTATCATGCTTGAGCGCATTCGTATCGTACTT
>RKMI01000162.1_pt1 | contig 40481 bp, 37 predicted proteins | sample 2174191 | NCBI WGS metagenome assembly RKMI01 (sample SAMN10236717, study PRJNA505201) | synthetic metagenome | isolation source: mock community containing 12 organisms: Thioclava sp. ES.032, Psychrobacter... | place: USA: Walnut Creek | collected 2015-10-01
CATCCCTATAAATATGTCTAAGGATCAAGACGATGAAGAAATTACGTGCCTACCTCTCGACGCTGCTGATTACCGCACTGGTCATTACCAGCCTACCCGCCGCCGCCGCCCCGGCTGCATCACCCTCAACGGACCTTGTCAGTACGCAATCGGTACTCGCCAACGATAGCGGGCAGGCTGATCGCGAACGCATTCATCAGCTACTCAACCGCGCCGACATTCAGGATGCACTGGTCGAGCAAGGCGTTGACCTGGATGAAGTAGACGCTCGAGTGGCAGCGTTAAGCGATGCCGAAGCGCAAGAAATGGCCAACCAGCTCGAAGAACTGCCCGCTGGCGCAGGGGTGATCGGTGCCCTGTTTGCGGTATTCGTGATTCTACTGGTGACCGATATTCTCGGCCTGACCGACGTTTATCCGTTTACGCGCTAATCCATGATCTCTGTTCATCAACTTCACAACGCCCGCTTAGCGGGCGTTTTCGTCCTAGTGTTGTTACTGACGGCTTGCGCTAGCGCCCCTCAGCTACGCGATAGCACAGAACAGCGCCTGCCCCGCCAAAGCGAACTGAGCGACGTTCCCTTTTACGCTCAAACCGAATACCAGTGCGGCCCTGCGGCCCTGGCCATGGTACTGAACCACCAGGGGGTCGATACGGACATTGAGACGCTGATCCCCCAGGTGTTTATTCCTGACCGCGAAGGCAGCGTGCAGCCGGAAATGCTGGCCACCGTGCGACGCCACGAGCGGCTTGCCTTTCCTATTCGCGGCAGCTTCGACGATCTGCTAGCGCACTTAGCCGCCGGTGATCCGGTCGTCGTCATGCAGAACCTGTCGCTCCCGGTGTATCCCATGTGGCATTACGCGGTGGCAATTGGCTACGATTTGGATGACGAAACCCTGACGCTGCACAGCGGTGAAATCGAGCGACACACGATGTCTTTCAGCCGCTTTGATGCGACCTGGGCACGAACCGACCGCTGGGGCTTTGTGGTGGCCAAACCGGGCACCCTTCCCGAGGGCATCACCGCCCGTAACGCGGTTAATGCGATCAGTGCTTACGAAGAAGCACATGGTCCCGAGGCAGCGTTAAGCAGCTGGCAGGCGATGGTCGAGCGTTATCCCGACAATGCGGTTGCCCAATTTGCACTGGGTAATGCGTATTACGCCGATCAACAGCCGGAAAAGGCGCTCCATGCCTTTCAAGCGGCCACTGAGCGAGACCCGCAAATGGGCGCGGCGTGGCTGAATATCGGGCTATTGCAGTTGCAGAACGACCAGCCGGAAGCGGCCAGAGAGGCACTTGATAAAGCGGCCTCCATCGAAGGTAGCTGGCAGGCGCGTGCTCAGGAGGTGTTGGAAAATCAACTGGAAGATTAACTGAAAACGCCGTGGCTAAGCCACGGCGTTTTGAAAAAAACGAACAGTCTGGAAGTCGCGGATTAGCGACGGGAAGCGTTGTAGCCTAGGTCAGCGCCACGACTTTCATCGCTACGGCGACGTGCACTGCCACGCTTGCGGTTTTCTTCTTCGCAGACCTCGTCTTTACCGCCGCAAATATCGCAGCCGTCTTTCATACCGATTTGATTCAAGCCGCCACAAGAGCCAGCAATGGGTTTACGACCCATGATGACGCCAACGGCCATGACGGTCATGACCAGTGCCATAAACCCGAAAACAAGTAGCCAAGTGGCCATAATTACCTCCTCTTACGATGGGGCTACCCCATAGACAGTAACCAGCCTAGTTAGTGCCTTAAATCCGTGACGTGAAAATAAACGAGGCCAGCCATTGGCTAGCCCCGAAACGTCCCGAAAGTGGGTCGTTATCCGCCGAAATCATCCAACAGGATATTTTCCGGTTCAACCCCCAGATCAAGCAGTAGCTTGATGACCGAGGCATTCATCATGGGCGGCCCACACATATAGTACTCACAATCCTCAGGCGCGGGGTGATCCTTAAGATAGTTTTCGTAGAGTACATTGTGAATGAAGCCAGTTGGCCCTTCCCAGTTATCTTCGGGCAGCGGGTCGGACAATGCCAGGTGCCACTCGAAGTTCGGGAATTCTTCAGCTAACTGATCGTATTCTTCATTGTAGAAGGTTTCACGCCATGAGCGCGCACCGTACCAGAACGAGATTTTACGGTCCGACTTCAGCCGCTTCAGCTGGTCGAAAATATGACTACGCATTGGTGCCATGCCGGCCCCGCCACCGATAAAGATCATTTCGGCGTCTGAGTCTTTAGCGAAGAACTCACCAAACGGCCCCATCACGGTCACTTTGTCACCCGCCTTCAGATTGAAGACATAAGTGGACATCAACCCAGGCGGATGGCTTGTGCCCGGAGGCGGTGTTGCAATACGAATGTTGAATTTGAGGATACCCTTCTCGTCCGGGTAATTCGCCATTGAATAAGCGCGAATGATTTCCTCATTGTTCTTGTGGGAAATGTCGAACAGGCCAAACTTTTCCCAGTCGGCACGGTACTCTTCTTCGATATCAAAATCGGAGAATTTAATATCGTACGGCGGTGCCACGAGTTGCACATAACCACCGGCGCGGAAGGCCACTTCTTCGCCTTCTGGCAGCTTGAGGTTCAACTCTTTAATGAAGGTGGCGACGTTGGGATTGTCGATGACCTCGCATTCCCACTTCTTGACGCCAAACACTTCTTCAGGCACTTCAATCTTCATGTCCTGCTTGACAGGTACCTGGCATGAAAGGCGCCAACCTTCTTTCTTTTCGCGCATGGTGAAGTGCGATTCTTCTGTGGGCAGGATCGAGCCACCGCCCTCTTCCACCCGACATTTACACTGGGCGCAGGAACCGCCGCCGCCACATGCCGATGAAAGGAAGATACCGTTGGCCGCCAGGGTGTTCAGTAGTTTGCCGCCGGCCTGGGTCTTCAAGGTATGCTCGGGGTCTTCATTGACCTCTATGGTCACATCCCCACTACTCACAAGCTTGCTGCGCGCTGCCAGAATGATCGCCGTTAAGCTAAGAACGATGACCGTAAACATGACAACACCGAGCAAGATGATAGTTGTATCAACCATATCGGTTTCCTATTGCTGAGGGTTTTCTGTAACCCGGCCGTGCCAACGCACCGCCGGGAAAAACCGGCTCCGATTAAAGCTGAATGCCTGAGAAGGACATAAAGCCCAGCGACATCAGCCCTACGGTAATAAAGGTGATCCCCAGGCCCTGCAAACCGGCCGGTACATCGCTGTACTTGAGCTTTTCACGAATGCCCGCCAGCGCCGCAATGGCCAGCGCCCAGCCGGTGCCTGCGCCAAAACCGTATACCACCGACTCGCCAAAGTTGTAGTTACGCTCAACCATGAACAGTACGCCGCCTAAAATGGCACAGTTCACAGTAATCAGCGGCAGGAAAACCCCCAAAGCGTTGTACAGCGACGGCACATACTTGTCCAAAAACATTTCCATGATCTGAACGAGGGCGGCAATTACGCCGATATAGCTCAACAGGCCCAAAAACGACAGGTCGATGTTTTCCGCGCCGTTAATGCCCGTCCAGGTTAAGGCACCTTCTTGCAGCAGATAGGTAAACACCAGGTTGTTAACCGGCACCGTGACGGTAAGCACCACGATAACCGCAATACCCAGGCCAATGGCTGAAGAGACCTTCTTGGAAACGGCCAAAAAGGTACACATGCCCAAGAAGAAGGCCAGCGCCATGTTCTCAACGAAGACCGAAGCAACAAAAAGGCTTAGATAGTGTTCCATGTTACACGGCCTCCTTCGGCTGAGTATTTTCCTTCATCTTGAACTCGTTCTCTTCAACCTGCTCTGGGCTAACCGAGCGCAACACCCAGATCATCAGACCGATGATAAAGAACGCCGAAGGCGGTAGCAGCAGCAAGCCATTGGGTACGTACCAGCCGCCATCCTGAATGGTTGGCAAGATGGTAAAGCCAAACACGCTGCCCGCACCCAACAGTTCGCGGAAAAAGCCCACGACCATCAGCACAAAGCCATAGCCCAGCCCGTTACCAATGCCATCAAGAAATGACATGCCAGGCGTATTGGACATGGCAAAGCCTTCCGCGCGCCCCATGACGATACAGTTGGTAATGATCAGGCCCACGAATACCGACAGCTGCTTGGACATCTCAAAGGCGTACGCCTTGAGAATCTGGTCCACCACGATTACCAGCGAGGCGATAATCGTCATTTGCACGATAATACGGATCGATGAAGGAATTCGATTTCGAATCAGCGACACGAAGAAGCTGGAAAGTGAGGTCACAAAAATTACCGCCAGCGCCATAACGAGCGAAACGCTCATGCTGGTGGTGACCGCCAGCGCCGAGCAAATTCCAAGAATCTGCAGGGCGATTGGGTTGTTCTGAAAAATCGGGCTTACCAGAACGCTTTTCGCATTTGCATCCGCCATGATTAAGCTCCCTCCGAATCTTGGAAGTCGGTGTCGGCGTCTTCAGCGTCATCCGTATCGGTTCCGCTGCGGAACTTGGTTAAATACGTTCCGAACCCTTCTTCACTGAACCAGAATTGCAGCATGTTAGTGACGCCATTACTGGTCAAGGTAGCACCGGACAGCGCGTCGACTTCATGCTCATCACTGGCACCGCCTTTGGTCAAGTGAATCTCCGGCATGAGGTCGCCCTCTTCGTCGTAGATTTCCTTGCCTTCCCACTGCGACTGCCAACGCGGGTTGTTGACTTCAGCACCCAGACCCGGCGTTTCGCTGTGCTCGTAGTAGGTGATACTGACAATCGTATTACCGTCACCTTCCACGGCCAAAAAGCCGCTCATCAGGCCCCAAAGCCCTTGGCCGCGCATGGGCAGCACGATCTGTTCGGGGTCATCAGGGTCGCCAACCAGATACACGGTGGCGTAATCTTCCACCCGTGATAGGCCTGCGATGTCCTGGTCGCCCGACAGCGTACGGCCGGTGGCCGGGTCACGCGAGGCTTCGATCTGATCGAAGGAATCCGCGTCAAACTCGTCGGTATACTCACCGCTCTCCATGTTCACAACCCGAGCGGTGATTTCCTCGCTGAACACCTCTTCTACGTCCATGCCCGGCTCGTAGAGCTTGGCAACGTTCAGAATATTGGTTTTGCGATCAAGCTCCTGATTGAGCTGCTGCGCCGGGCGCAGCGCCACGGCAGCGGTAGACACAATCACGGAACACACGATACACAGCGCGAACGCGACAATTAATACGTTCTTTATCGAGTTATTACTTTTTGCCATTAGGCTGCCTCCTCGGCCGGTACGCCTGTGCGCTTGAGGCGGCGTTTGATATTGGCCTGGACAAAGAAATGGTCGATCAGCGGCGCAAACAGGTTAGCGAAGAGAATCGCCAGCATGATCCCTTCCGGGAAGGCCGGGTTGACCACGCGGATCAGCACCGTCATGACACCGATCAGCGCGCCAAACAGCAAACGCCCTTGGTTGGTCATTGAGGCGGATACCGGATCGGTTGCCATAAATACCATGCCAAATGCAAAGCCACCGATGACCAGATGCCAGTACCACGGCATGGCAAACATCGGATTGGTTTCCGAGCCCATCAGATTGAACAGTGTGCTCGTCACCACCATACCAAGGAAAACACCCAGCATGATTCGCCACGAGGCGATACGCGTCCACAGCAGAACAGCGGCCCCAATGAAGATCGCCAGCGTCGACACTTCACCTACGGAACCGGGGATAAAGCCAAGGAAGGCGTCCCACCAGCTGTAAGTGTCGGTTAGTGAGCTCATGCCTTCCTGGAAAGCCAGCGACAGTGCCGTGGCACCCGTGTAGCCGTCAGCCGCTACCCAAATAGCGTCGCCGGAGATTTGCGCCGGATAAGCAAAGTATAAAAAGGCCCGCCCGGTAAGTGCCGGGTTAAGGAAGTTTTTACCCGTACCACCAAATATCTCCTTACCGATCACGACACCGAAGGTAATGCCCAGCGCCACCTGCCAAAGCGGGATAGTTGCGGGTAATACCAAGGCAAACAACACGGATGTTACGAAGAAGCCTTCGTTAACCTCGTGACCGCGCTTGATGGCGAACAGCACTTCCCAAAAGCCCCCGACCACAAAAGTGACCAGATAGATGGGCAGGAAGTAGGTCGCACCCAATACAAAGTTGGCCCACAGACTGCTGGGATCATGCCCGGACGCGACCGTCATCATTATCGCTTCGCGCCAGCCATCCATAGAGGAATAGCCAGCGTCGATGGCTGTATTGGCTTGCCAGCCAGCGTTCCACATACCGAAGAACATCGCCGGGAAGGTACACATCCAGACGGTGATCATGATGCGCTTAAGGTCGATACCATCGCGCACGTGAGCGGTGGTTTTGGCTACCGTCGGTGGCGAGTAGAAAATAGTGTCTACGGCTTCATAAAGCGGGTAAAACTTTTCGTATTTACCACCTTTATGGAAGTGCGGCTCGATGTTATCGAGTGTCTGTCGAATACCCATCATCAGGCCTCTTTCTCGATCATGGTGAGATTGTCACGCAGAATGGGACCGTACTCATATTTGCCAGGGCAAACATAGGTACACAGTGCAAGGTCCTCTTCATCCAGCTCCAAACACCCCAGCTGCATGGCAACCTCAATGTCGCCCACGATCAGCGAACGCAACAATTGCGTTGGCATGATGTCCAGCGGCATCACGGTTTCATAAACGCCGATTGGCACCATGGCACGCTCCGACCCGTTCGTCGACGTGGTAGGGGCGTAGTTGCTCAGGCCTTTAAGTTTAGAAATATAAATACCCAGCACGGAATGGCGGTTGGCGCCCGGCGACAACCAGCCCATGAAGGAGCGCTTATTGCCCTCTTCAAGTAAGCTGATTTGATTGTCAAAACGACCCAGGTACGTCAACTTCCCTTCAGCGGAAAAGCCTGAGAAGATCGATCCAGAAATAACACGGGTGTCCTCGGGTTGGATTACATCGCCCGCCAGGAGTTCATCGGTGCTAGCCCCTACGCGGGTGCGTACCAGGCGTGGATTCTCGGCACGTGGACCGCCGATCGCGACCACACGGCTCATATCCAGCTTGCCCTCAGCAAACAACTTGCCAAAAGCGATGACGTCCTGATAGCCAATGTGCCATACCTTTTTGTGCAAGGCGACCGGCGACAGGTAGTGAATATGCGTACCGACCAAGCCGGCAGGATGCGGCCCCGCAAAGCTCTCGGTTGTAACGCCCTCTACATCGCTGCCAGGAATAGAGGCGTTAGCGCCCGTGCACAGAAAAACGTTGCCCTCGGTCAGGCGAGTTAGCACCTTGAGGCCGTCTTCAAATGCCTGGGTATTTTCATTGATAATCAGCGCAGGATCAGCGCTTAGCGGGTGGGTATCCACTGCGGTGACAAAGATATCGGCTGGCATGCTATCAATCGCGGGCGTCCGCGAAAAAGGACGCGTGCGCAACGCCGTCCAAAGTCCAGACTCTACCAATTGATCGACCACGACCTGACGGTCAAGCTGGCCTAACGAGGCGCGTTCGTGCGATGTAAAACTAACGCCCTCCTCCTGCTCGTCAACTTTGATTACGACAGATAGTAAACGACGCTTTTCGCCACGGTTTATTGCGAGCACTTCACCGGCTGCGGGTGCCGTAAAACGCACGCCGTCAGTTTTTTTGTCGGTAAAGAGCAGCTGGCCCAGTTTGACCTTATCCCCTTCCTGAACTTCCATTGTCGGCTTCATGCCAACGTAGTCAGTACCCAGGATTGCCACGTGGCGCACAGGACGCGCATCTTCAATACGCTGCTCGGGCGCTCCCGTGATGGGGAGATCCAGGCCTTTTTTGACTTCGATCATAGTCTCGCCCAGTTGATGGATCGGATATACGAAGGTAAGGGGTTCGAATGCTTATTTTCTGCTCAGTGAATTGTTGTTTTCTGTTCAGATTGTTACCAGTCAGGCCCAAGCAGTGCTTGAACCACCCCGAAAAATCTACCGTATTATAAAGACAAGCGAGCCTAATGACCACATCAACTGGTATCGCCAAAAGTGCTATAGACGCTCTCATTTCAAGATTTTTTATTGAAACTAACGACAAAAACGCCACCCATGGGTGGCGTTTATCAGTTAATGATAATCAATCATAATTATCGTACTAACTCACTTGGGCAGGTAGCTTCAAAAAGCTGACGTTCGACATTTGCTGGAGAATACGAATCACTTGGCAGCTGTAACCAAATTCATTGTCATACCAAACGTATACGACCGCATGGTGGCCGTTGGCTATCGTGGCTTTGGCATCCACAATGCCGGCGTGTCGGTTACCCACGAAATCAGACGATACGACTTCAGGCGAGTCCACGAAGTCGATTTGCTTTTGGTAAGCTGAATCGATCGACATCCGGCGTAAGTAGTCATTTAACGCCTCGGCATCGGTGGTTTTATCAAGCGTCAGGTTCAAGATCGCCATGGACACGTTGGGAATGGGCACACGGATCGCATTGCCCGTCAGCTTGCCTTCAAGCTCCGGCAGGGCTTTCGCCACGGCTTTGGCGGCACCAGTTTCCGTCAACACCATGTTGAGCGCCGCACTGCGGCCACGTCGATCGCCTTTATGGTAGTTGTCGATCAGGTTCTGGTCATTGGTATAGGCGTGCACGGTTTCCACGTGGCCGGTAACGACACCGTACTCATCGTTGAGCGCTTTGAGCACAGGTACGATCGCATTCGTGGTGCAAGACGCCGCCGATACAATGCGATCCTGCTCGGTAATCGACTCATGATTGATGCCATACACGATGTTCTTGATATCGCCTTTACCCGGCGCGGTCAGCAGTGCTTTAGAAGCTCCCGGACATGCGACGTGTTGCCCCAGCCCCGCCTCATCGCGCCAAATGCCGGTGTTATCAACGATAACCGCATTATTGATGCCGTAATCGGTGTAATCGATATCACTGGGGTTATCGGCGTAAATCACCTGAACCACATTGCCGTTGACCGTCAGGGTGCGCGCCTCAACATCAACGATGATGGTGCCGTCAAAAGGCCCGTGAACCGAATCGCGGCGCAGTAGGCTGGCACGCTTTTCCAGGTCTTTCGCTACATCACCGCGCCCACGCACCACAATTGCCCGCAGCTGTAGCAGATTGCCGCCACCGGCTTTTTCTACCAATACGCGCGCCAACAAACGACCGATGCGGCCAAACCCGTATAGCACTACATCTTTTGGCTCACCCTTACTGGCGCCTGGCTGGTAGCCATCAACAATGTGGTGGAGCTCTTTGCGCAGGAACGCCTCAACGTTGCCACCACCCTGGCGTTTCAGCATCACTGCAAGCTTACCGACATCCACATGGGCAGGCCCAAGGTTAAGCTCACACAGCGTTTTGACAATCGGATAGGTATCTTCAACCGATAGCTCGGTACCTTCGATTTTGCGCACAAACCGGTGATCTTTGAGGATGCGAATGACCGACTGATTGATCAACGAACGCCCGTACATGGTCGCCACAACATTGTGCTGACGATACAGACGGCCAATCAAAGGAATCATCTGCTCCGCCAGAGCTTCGTTGCTTTGCCATTCTTGAAAAACGTTATCGAGCGTTTGCTGACTCACGTGCGGCCTCATTAAGTAATGAATAATTTTCAAGGGTATTATCCGTAGCCACGTAAAGGGCCGCAATGCCTGGATAGTCGCAGACGATGTAGGGGGATTACACAAACGGCCTATTGACTACAAGCCGGTCGGTTCTGCCTAAAAGCGTTGATCGTGTATGATCTAGGTTCCGTTTTCAGCGCAGAACGACTTGCTTACTATGCCCACGTTTTCTCTACTTGCTCCGCCCCAGCCCCAAGGGGCGCGCGATACACTTTATTGGACATCGCCACCCGGTAGCGCGTCGGCGTTAGCCCTAGCTCGCCTTGCGGCCGACGCCCCTCTGCTGGTAATTACCCCAAGCACGGCAAGCGCCCAGCGCCTGGAGCAAGACCTGTCGTTTTATAGCGATGTGCCAGTGTTGCCCTTCCCCGACTGGGAAACGCTGCCCTACGACAGTTTTTCGCCGCACCAGGATATTGTCTCAGCGCGTCTGCGCACGTTGAGGCAATTGCAGGACGGCGTACGAGGACTTGTACTGGTCCCCATCAACACACTGATGCAGCGCTTGCCGCCGGTTGATTACATTGCCGGGCGCGTCCTGACGCTGAACGTCGGCGACAAGCTCGACCGCGAGCCGTTTCGCGAAGCGCTTTCCAGGGCAGGTTACCGGGCGGTGGAAACCGTTTACGAACCTGGCGAATATGCCATGCGCGGCGCATTGATTGACTTGTTTGCTATGGGGATGAACGCGCCCATACGGATCGACTTGTTCGATGATGAGATCGATACCCTGCGCCACTTTGACCCTGGCAACCAACGCTCAACCGACAAGCTCGACAGGATCGAGCTGCTGCCGGCCCACGAATATTCGCTCAGTCGCTCGTCGATCGCTTGCTTTAGAGAACAATTTGAGACGCTTTTTGATGTCGACCCGCGCCAATGCCCGCTGTACAACGATGCCCTCAAAGGCATTCCTTCACCTGGGCTTGAACATTATTTACCGCTATTTTTCGAGCAAACGGCGTCACTGTTTGACCACTTGACCCAAGATACACGGGTCGCGTTGCTGCCCGAGGTCTATCAGGCGGCCGAACAGCACTGGCAGGCGATTGAAAGCCGTTACGCTAACCTGGGCGTTGACCCCACGCGGCCACTATTGCCGCCGCACCGCGCCTTTTCCCCCGTCAGCGACGTGTTCGCAGCGATCAAACAGCGCCCGAGGGTGGAGCTTACCGACGACCTTGAGCAGCGCCATGCGCTAACCCCCAAGGCCCAGGCCCTCCCCCCCGTGGCGGTTAATCCTCGCGCCAAACGCCCGCTCGGCGAGCTGACCGACTTTCTTGAGCGCGAGGACGCTTCCCGCGTGCTACTGGTGGCTGAGTCACGCGGCCGGCGGGAAGCTCTGGAAGAAGTGTTAGCACCGCTTTCGCTGAAACTGCCGCATGTCGACGGCTTTCAAGCGTTTCTCGCCGGTGACCAGCCCATCGCCATTACTGAAGGGCTGATCGACAGTGGTCTCTGGCTGACCGACCCATCGCTTGCGGTGATCAGTGAAACGGAGCTTTTCGGCGATGTGGTACGCCAAAGCCGGCGCCGGGAAAAGGCAACCGACGATAATGAGTTTGCCGTTCGCCACCTTTCAGAATTGCGCCGCGGCTCCCCGGTGGTGCATCAAGCCCATGGTGTGGGCCGCTACATTGGCCTTGAAGCGCTGGAGGCCGGCGGCCAGGCCAATGAGTTTCTGGCGCTGGAATATGCCGACGGCGCCAAGCTTTACGTGCCGGTGGATAGCCTCCACCTGATTTCACGCTACAGCGGCGCCGACGACGAGCTGGCTCCACTGCATAGATTAGGCTCTGACCAGTGGGAAAAAGCGCGCAAAAAAGCCGCCGAGAAAATTCGCGACACCGCCGCGGAATTGCTCGATATCTATGCCCGTCGCGAAGCCCAAGAGGGCGTAGTCTACGAAGCGCCAAGCGATGAATACGCGCGATTCGCAGGGAGCTTTCCATTTGAAGAAACCCCCGATCAGCAAGCCGCTATTGAGGCTGTGATTAGCGACATGACCTCGCCACAACCCATGGACCGCGTGGTATGTGGCGACGTTGGCTTCGGTAAAACCGAAGTGGCCATGCGCGCGGCCTTTCTTGCCGTTCAATCGGGCCGCCAAGTGGTGGTGCTGGTGCCCACCACCCTGCTGGCCCGCCAACACTTTGAGAATTTCCGTGACCGCTTTGCCGACACTGCGGTCAATATCGGCCTTATCTCGCGCTTTACGCATGGCAAAGAGATGAGCAAAACGCTGGAAAGCATCAAAAACGGCCAAACCGACATCGTCATTGGCACGCATAAGCTGCTCGCCAACAGCGTTGAACTACCTAAAATGGGTTTATTGATTATCGATGAGGAACACCGCTTTGGTGTTTCTCAGAAAGAGAAACTCAAAACCTTACGCGCTGAAGTCGACATCCTTACGCTGACGGCCACACCGATCCCGCGGACCCTTAACATGGCGATGAGCGGCATCCGTGATCTATCGATCATCGCCACGCCACCGGCGCGACGCCTCTCAGTCAAAACCTTTGTCCAGCAGCACCAGGACGGCGTTATTAAAGAAGCTCTGTTGCGCGAGATTTTACGCGGCGGCCAAGTTTATTTTCTACATAACGAAGTCAAGACCATCGAGAATGCCGCCGAGCGCATTCGCTCCTTGGTTCCGGAAGCACGCGTGGCGGTCGCCCACGGCCAGCTACCCGAGCGCAGTCTAGAGCGCGTAATGTCCGACTTTTACCATCGCCGCTTTAACGTCCTGGTCTGCTCAACCATTATTGAGACGGGCATCGATGTGCCCAGCGCCAATACGATTATCATCGAGCGGGCCGATAAGTTTGGCTTGGCCCAGCTGCACCAGCTTCGTGGGCGCGTAGGCCGCAGCCACCACCAAGCCTATGCCTATTTGCTGACTCCTACTCCCAAGGCCATGACCCGGGATGCCGTGAAACGTCTGGAAGCGATCAGCGCCTCGGATGATTTGGGTGCGGGCTTTACGCTGGCGAGTCACGATATGGAAATTCGTGGTGCGGGCGAGCTGCTGGGTGACGAGCAAAGCGGTCAAATGGAAACCATCGGCTATACCCTTTATATGGAAATGCTCGACCGCGCAGTGAAAGCCATACGCGCGGGCAAAACCCCGAATATCGACGCGCCCTTTGATAGCGGCGTTGAAATCAGCCTTAATCTGCCTGCGTTAATTCCCGATGACTACATCCATGATGTACAACAGCGGCTGGTCATGTACAAGCGGATCGCCAATACGCAAAGCGACGCCGAACTTAAAGAACTACAGGTTGAACTGATTGATCGCTTTGGGCTTCTACCTGCACCGCTAAAGCACTTGATACGCCAAACGCGGCTTCGCCATCGCGCCGAGCAGCTTGGCATTAAACGACTGGAAGCGGGTGAGCAGCGCGGACGCATTATCTTTGATGCCCACACTCAGGTAGACCCCTATACGTTAGTGACGCTCATTCAAACGTCACCCCAGCACTACCGTTTGGACGGCTCCGATACATTACGCTTTGAATTTCCCATGGAAAAAATCGATCAGCGATTTGAATGTATTGAGTCACTGTTAACCACGCTCAACCAAAAAGTGGCGGCAGCGTAACGGTTGCGGCAAACTGCACCTGTTGCCATCGCCTGCGTTAGCGATGTATTCACTGATTAGGAAGACCCATGAACATTCGTCATACCTTTTTGCGCTGGGGACCGACCAGCTTAGCGGTTCTGCTCGCGGCAAGTTTATCTATTCCTGTCATGGCTCAATCTGCAGACGAGCAGGAGCAGGAGCAGGAGCAGGAGCAGGAGCAGGAGCAGGAGCAGGAGCAGGAGCAGTCTAATCAAGATACGCCTGAACTGAGCGACATCGCCATTCAAGCCGCTGAACAAATCGCACTGAAATCGCCGAATGACCTTCCCCGCGGGCATTTTTATCTCCCCGAGGAAGGTGATGTGATCGGCGAGCGTTATACCGTCACTATCGAAGACCAGGAAGACACCCTGGTTGATGTCGCACGACGCCATAATATCGGCTTTGAAGAAATCCGCATGGCGAACCCTGACGTGAGCCTATGGGTGCCCGGCGAAGGCACCGAGGTGGTGATTCCAGCGCAGTACATTCTGCCACCGGGCGAGCGTGAAGGTATTGTGGTTAACCTTTCAGAGCTCAGGCTTTACTACTATCCCGCCGATAAGCCCGGCATTGTTGAAACATACCCGGTGAGCGTAGGTCGCGAGGAATTTGCGACTCCAGTAGGAGAAACCAAGACCACCGTTAAGGTGAAAGATCCCGCCTGGTCACCGCCCGAGTCTATGCGCCGGGAAGCAGCCGAACGTGGTGATCCAGCACCCTCGGTAGTGCCCCCTGGTCCGGATAACCCGCTGGGCGAACATGCGATTCTGCTGGGTCTTCCTAGCTACTTGATCCACGGTACTAATCGGCCGGACGGCGTTGGAATGCGGGTCAGCCGTGGCTGCATTCGCATGTACCCAGAAGATATCAAGTCTCTTTATGAGCGCGTCCCCAGCGGCACGAAGGTTAATTTGATTGACGCGCCGTTTAAAGCTGGCTGGGCCTCGGATGGCACTCTCTTTGTCCAGTCGTATCCGCAGCTTGAAGAGAACCTTGAGAATTTTGAACCGCTGTTGGAAGCCATCAAACGCGTTTCCGAGCTTACCGAAGATGACAACATCCCAGTTGACTACGCCCAGGTACGGCGCGCCGTAGAATCGCCCAACGGCCGCTTTGTGGCTCTGTATGGCCCCCAAGCACCCGTCGAACCAGAAGAGCCTGCCGCTGAGGACGAAGAAACCGATCTTCTAGAGCAGGGTATTTTTGAACGAATTGAACTAACTGACCGACGCGACGAGGATGATGATGCGTAAGCCTCTGTTTATCTTCATCCACAACCACTAAATACAAAAAACCCCGCCGAGGCGGGGTTTTTTGCATGCCTAGTGATTGCAAAGAGCCAAGCTCCCACAACCGCTAAATCATATTATTTCTGCATAGAACGCTCGAACATGCGCTCCATTTCTTCACGGTTCTGCTCAGACATCTGCAGGGCAGCTTGCGCGTCGCGCTGAGCTTGGTTTGCAGTGTTCAGAGCTTGTGAAGAATTGCTACGTGCTTCAGAGGCGTCAGCTTGTGCTGATTCAGCTGTCATGCGGACTTCTTCCAGTGCACCAGTAGATGCACAACCAGCCAGAATGGCCAGTGAAGCGGCGGCAGCAGACATCTTCAGAGTTGTCTTAAAAGTCATAATGTTCTCCTTGAATCTTCCTTGGGTACAACGTTAGGGGTATGACAAACGTAAGCCTACGAGGTGAGCCTAGATTTGTCTACCTGCGGTGCAGGTTCTTAACAGTGACTTGTGCCGCGAAGCACGTAAGTCAAACACTGTTTTATTATAGTCCACAGTGGTTGTCTATAGCCACGAGTTTAAAACCTCGAACTTCCTTCAACAACACCAGCTTAGCGGATCACTACGCGAGTGCCAACCTCGACTAACTCAGTCAGGCGCTCAATTTGCGAATTGCTTACCGCTACGCAGCCTTGTGTCCAATGATAACGGCCATGAATATCTGGATCCGCTTCGCCAAGCCCATGAATACCAATGGCACCGCCCAGTACTGTATCCTGCGGCGGCTCACGGTGGCGACGATAATAATCGAAATAGGCATCATAATCTGCCTGAGAATAAATGCCATTTTGCAGCGCCATACGCGCATGGGTAGGCGTCGGATAATTGACCCCCATAAAAATATGCCATTTGCTATCGTGGTTGAAGCGATTGATGCGAAATTCGCCTAGTGGCGTAGCTTTATCTCCGCGCACCCGCTGGGTACTCGCGCCCCCGCGTCCTAATGATATAGGCCTGAACTCCTCGACCACTTGGTGGCCACGGTAAATTGATAGCGTTACTGCCTTATCATCGACCAGCACCCATAGCTCACCAGGCTCGCGGGGCACAGCGGCGTTTTCAAGCTCCGCGGCAACCAGATCGGGATAGACTTCGGATGCCAAAGTAACGCTGGCAGCCGCACTTGCGGCAACAGGCCAGCTTACGGCTAATGCTAGGAAACGGCGGCGGGTGACCGGCTTCATTCAATACTCTCACACAGGACGTGGATAATGACGAGATGCCACTTTCAGCAGCTTTATACCTTACCTAGAGGTTATTACCAATAGGCTAGGCGCTAGACACCTTGCAGCTCTTCAATGCTTGCCACAATGCGCCTTAGCTCAGCATTGTGCCCTTCCGCCAAGGCGTTAAAAAATTCGGCTTCTGGTTCAATTACCGCCCGATTGGCACGATGACGATAAAGCGCTTCCAGGCTACGATTCGCTTCGATGGCCGTTTTCATCACGGCGTCGATTGAGTTACCCAGAGGCTTATCGGCTAAATGTTCCAATTGTGGTGGTTGAGGAAAATCGCTGGGGTCGTCAAACCACGTCTCAAGCACATCGCGTTTTTCATGTTCTTCATCGAAAACAGCGCGCAAGCCTGCCTGCATACGCGTTTCATGATCTGCTAGGTAGGTGAGCACCATCTGCAGTCGTTCGCTTTCAGCAGCGGCTGCCTTGGCACGGTACTGATCAGCTAACTGCCCATGGTAACCCTCTACCCAGGCGATTAGATCTTTCACTTGGTTGTAGCGCATTAAATCTCCCATTTTCCATCGCATCGTTCACCCATGCGACCCACTGAGCCGCCCTCTACCACTCCTGGCTGGTTTCACGAAGGGCGGCGACTTCACGCTTAGCCGCATTGAGATGGGTTATAAGCTGCTCACGAAAGCTGGCCTGATCACCTACCGCAATCATCCCCGGATGGGGAGCACGACGCTTGGCTGCCCCGTCGCTGCTATGCAATTTGTCGAGCTGCATCACCAGCCAACACAGCCAGCTATCTTGATCGTGAGCAAGATCACGCAGTCGCTGGAGCTCCGCCATCGCCGGCCCCTCGTCGGACAACAGATAACGCCATTCGTGCTGTGTTAAACGGGCATGCTCCGTGACTTCACGCAGCAACGATGTAAGCGCCAACTCAAACAGGGCAAGCGCACCTTCTTCCTGCGCCATGCCCCGCGCGATGGCATGCTCGTCTTCTTCGCTCGAAGACAACGCCAAAAGCTCAGCTTGATAGAGCAGTTGATTGGTGCGCGAACGATCACTCATTTTTTGCGCTTATCCTCGACGTGCCATTTACCACCTTCAAAGGTCGCTTTCCAGCCCGTGGCCTTACCGTCCTCATCGGTCATCACATACTGCTCTTTAAACTTACGCGAGTAACGAATCTGCGTGGGGCGACCGTCTGGATCTTCGCTGGGTGCGTTGAGAATAAAGTGATATTTTTCGGGCAGCTCGTCGGCATGGGCTTTGAGCTCTTTGACCAGCGGCGGACGCGTTTCACGATTTTTAGGAAACTTGCTGGCGGCCAAAAACAGCCCACTTGCGCCGTCACGAAGCACATAATGGTCGTCGACTTTTTGACAGGCAAGCTCAGGCATCGGAATAGGATCCATCTTAGGCGGTGCCACTTCGCCACTTCTCAACAGTTTCCGGGTGTTTTTACATTCGCTGTTAGTACACCCGAAATATTTACCAAAGCGGCCCGATTTCAACTGCATATCCGCGCCACACTTATCGCATTCAATAAGCGGACCATCGTAGCCCTTGATCTTAAATTTGCCGGTTTCGACCTCGTACCCTTCGCAATCCGGGCTATTACCACAGATATGCAGTTTGCGGGTTTCATCGATCAAATAATTATCCATCGCCGTGCTGCAAATCGGGCAACGACGCTTGGCACGCAGAGCGTTAGTTTCCGCCTCTTCATCAGCATCGGCGGCTACGGCTTCTTCGCCAGGAATTAGATCAATGGTGGTTTTGCAGCGTTCCTTGGGCGGCAGATTATATCCGCTGCAACCGAGGAAAACGCCCGTCGAAGCCGTTCGTATCTGCATTTTTCGACCGCAACTCGGGCAGTCAATATCGGTGGGTACTGGCTGATTGGGGCGCATGCCGTCTTCGCTTTCGGCCTGGGCCAGTTCCTCACGAAACTCTTCATAAAAGGCATCCAGCAACGCCTGCCAGTTACGCTCCCCTTCGGCTACTTCGTCAAGACTGTCTTCCATACGGGCGGTAAACGAGAAATCCATCAAATCAGGGAAGGATTCCTTCAGGCGCTCTGTCACAATATCGCCAAGCTTTTCGGCGTAAAAGCGACGATTTTGGAGCTGAACATAGCCGCGATCTTGAATCGTCGAAATAATCGAAGCATACGTCGATGGACGCCCAATGCCCTGCTTTTCAAGCTCTTTAACCAAGCTCGCCTCCGTGTAGCGAGCCGGCGGCTTGGTGAAGTGCTGCTGAGGATCAAGCGCATCAAGTGCCATTGGTGTACCGGTCGGCAGGTCAGGCAGACGCTGATCTTCGTTTTTACCACTGGGTTTCATTACCCGCGTATAACCGTCGAACTTCAGCACACGACCTTTAGCGCGTAGCTCGTAGCCGTCTACCTCAACGCTCAGCGTACTGGATAGGTATTCCGCAGGCGTCATCTGACACGCCACAAACTGCCGCCAAATAAGCTCGTACAGCCGCTCGGCGTCGCGCTCCATACCCGCCAAGTCGGTCGCTAGGCGATCAACGCTGGAAGGACGAATCGCTTCGTGCGCCTCCTGGGCGCTTTCTTTGCTGCTGTAGCGATTGGCGTCCTCGGGCAAATAACGTGGCCCATATTCTTCACCGATAAAGGTACGCACGCTTTCCACCGCATCTTTGGAAAGATTGGTGGAATCAGTACGCATATAGGTGATGTAGCCCGCCTCATAAAGCCGCTGGGCCATTGTCATGGTCTTTTTAACTGAGAAACCTAACCGCCCGCTCGCCGCTTGCTGAAGCGTAGAAGTGATAAAAGGCGCCGTGGGCTTGGAGCTGGTGGGCTTATCTTCCCGCGAGGTGATCGACAGCTTGGCTTTTTTGAGCTGTTCAATGCGCGCCAGGGTGTCTTTTTCAGACGTTGGGCGAAAGGCCTTGCCGTCCTGGCGTACCAGCGCAAAGCGTACCTGCTCGCCTTCCGGCGAGGCGAGGTCCGCATGAACATCCCAAAACTCTTCGGGGATAAAGGCGCGTATTTCGCGCTCGCGCTCGACGATCAAGCGAACAGCAACGGACTGCACACGGCCTGCCGAAAGCCCACGGGCGATTTTAGCCCACAGCAGCGGCGATAGCATAAAACCCACCACACGGTCGAGAAACCGTCTGGCCTGCTGGGCTTCAACGCGCGGAATATTTAGCGCGCCCGGGGCTTTGAAAGCATCCTGGATGGCGTTTTTGGTAATCTCGTTGAACACCACCCGCTTGTAGCGACTATCATCACCGCCAATCGTTTCGCGCAAGTGCCAGGCAATCGCCTCACCCTCGCGGTCCAAATCCGTCGCCAGATAAACGGCGTCGGCCTTTTCGGCTAGTTTCTTGAGTTCAGCAACGACTTTTTCCTTACCTGGCAACACTTCATAGTGCGCTTCCCAGCCGTTATTCGGGTCGATACCCATACGCCGTATCAGCTGATCCTGGGCCTTGCGCTTTTTGTATTCGGCCTTATCTTCCGCCGACATTTTGCGAGTTGCCGCGGCTTGGCGCGCGCGCTCTTTAGGGTCAGAGGCCGCCTTGCCCGAGCCGCTGGTCGGCAGGTCACGGATATGACCCACGCTCGACTTTACGATGAAATCGTTGCCGAGGTATTTATTGATCGTCTTCGCTTTAGCTGGCGACTCGACGATGACCAGTGACTTGCCCATAGTGCTCCACTTTCTTAGTGCACACGCAGACGGTGCGATGAAAACGTTGCCGCCACAGCCCTCAGAGGCCGCGCGGTCGGAAAAATGCGCCTACCCTACCCCAGCCCATTGCGAAGCGCCAGTGGTGAGCACGAGGATACAGTCGTGTTGATGGTGACGAGCATCGCCCTTTTCAATCAAAGCGTAGCTAGACACTAGACTGCCGTTAGCGCAACGGCAACCCAAAAATCCTGAGCTTTAAACGCAAACGCCCCTGCCAATGGGCAGGGGCGCAGCGCGCATTCAACGTCATTACTCGTCTTTAGGCGGGGTCTTGCGTTTCGTTGGCGTGGCTTTTTTGGCACTCGCCGTCGCCGGCTTGGCCGCAGGCGTCTTAGCCACTTCCTTGGCAGCCTGCTGCGGGGCTTGCGGAGTTGACGCCACCTGCTTCTGGACAGGCGGGCGGGCCTGGTCGAACAGCTCGCTGACCTGGGACAGGCGTGATGCGACATGCTCAGACAGCTCACCGCTCGCCGACAGCACATCTTCCAGATGCGACATATGCGCGTCGATCTCGTCGTTGCTTTGCCCCTTCAACAGGGCCGGCAAGGCATTGAGCGCCTGCTCGCGGTCCAGCTTCAGGATAAAGAACTGTTCACGCACCAACTGCTTGAAGTCGCACAGCTTGGCGTTGGGCTCAAGAGCCGCCCGTGATGCGCGTAGCCGCTTGAAATTGCGCTCGTCGGTGGCCGGCGCCCCACCCAGAATATAGATCAGGGCGCGCATGACGGCTTCGTGAGAGCCACCCTTGGCAATCTTGGCGCGCAGTTCGTCCTGGCGCTGCTCTATAAAGCGACGGTGCTCGGGCTCGGCGCCGGGACGGCGGCGGTGCACATGCGCGTCGCCGTAGAGACCGACAGCCGCTTGCAGGAGGGGTTGGCCGTAGATATCCATGAACAACCGTTCGGTGGCGCTATCCCGCGCATCGCGAAAAGCGTTGAGCCCGGTGACGATCTGATCCGACGCCATGGTTTCCACCGCCTTGAACAGGTTGTCTTCACCCACCGGGTGACGCGACTGACGCACCTGTTCGGCCATTACCGGCAACGGCACGGTCAGGGGGTTACGATCCGAAAGCAGCTTGTAGCCCAGCCGAATGGGATGCATGCGACGAATCCAGCGGGCGGCTTCCGGCGTCATGACCGCCTGCAACCAGGGCTGCATGTACAAACGGTAAAGGCCAAGATTGATTTCAGAAATCCGCGCCACCGTGGCAAACCGGCGGTCGTCCTCCGGCTTGTGCATGACCTCGCGGTCCAGCTCGTCGAAATCGCGCGGGGCAAACTCGAGCAGGTAGTCGCGCTCGATCAGCTCGCCTTCGTCGTGATCATCAGCATGGGTGATCGTGGTTTCGTAGAGCCCCGGCGGCATCACATCGATATAATCCATGTTAGCCGTGAACTCGGTATGTTCCTTGCGCGACACGCTGCTCGACACGAAGATACCCAGGTGACCGGTGGTATCATGCTGACAGTAAACGATGGTCTGCTCGTTGGCGATGATATCGCTTTCGTCTTCGTAGAGATCACGAATCCAGCCCAGCGCCTGGGGCGGCGGAGTAATATCGTCGCCGCGCGAACAGAACACCACGACCGGCGAGCGCACGTTGCGTAGATCGATCCGGCGACCGTCGCGGGTTACCAGTTGCGCAGTCGACAAGCGATTGCCGACAAACAGGTTATCGACGATGTACTGGATCTCTTCGCCACCCAGCACCACATGGCCGCCCCACCAGCGCTCGAACTCGAGATAGCGGTTTGACTCGGTATCCACGTTGGCAAACAGATGGTACTGCTTTTTCCAGTAGGTATTCGCCGGATTGAGACGTTCAAAATTCTGCACCAGCCAGGCACCATCGAACAGGCCATTCCCCAGATCGCTGGTCATTGCGGTTATCCAGCTGCCGCCAGTCATTCCGCCGGTATAGCGCATCGGCGCCTTGCCATGCTCGCCTGCCCAATACGAGAGCGGCGCGCCGGCGATCAGAATCGGGCCGAAAACGTCAGGCTCGAGGGCAGCGGCCATCATGATCTGCCAGCCAGCCTGGCAATTGCCAACCACCATGGGCTTTTCAGTGGTTTCAGGGTGACGCTCAATCACGTGACGGAGAAACGCTACCTCAGACTCGACCACGTCCTCTACCGTCTGGCCAGGCTCGGGAAACGGCAAGAAGCCGATAAAATAGCAGGGGTGCCCTGCTTTTAATGCCACGCCGAGCTCGCTGTCGGGCTTAAAGCCGCCGATACCTGGCCCATGCCCAGCACGCGGATCAACCACCACAAAGGGGCGTTTCAGAGGGTCAATCTCGATACCCTTGGGTGGCAGCACACGTAATAACTCGTAATTGGTGGGCTGCGGCAAGGTGCGCCCATCCACCAATACTTCGGTGTCAAAGCCCAGCACGTTGGGCTTGGTTTGCTCCATGTGCTCCAGGTATTGATTGCCACGCTCGCGCATCACATCAATGTAAAGCACGCTACGTTCAACGCTGTCTCGCCAGTAGTCAAAGGCGGCACGCCCAAACCCGAAAGGGTCAAACAGCGACGCCATCGCATCAGTAACAGATGCCGTCGCATCAGTAACAGATGCCGTCGCTTTCTCTTGGCTGGCTGATGGGCGAGCTTGAGTTGGCATTAGAGGGTTAGCGAAGAAGTTCATAGAGTCTCCCATTGGGTTAATGCGGAAGCATCGAACCCGAAAGCAATGATGCTGCAATGCAATATAGTTTAGGACAATCACCGCGAAAGGTCGATGCCTACCGACGACTCATTGGTATAACCTATTACCCAGGGTTTGAAAGCCAGTGCATTATCGGCCACTACACTGCCACGACGTAGCCTGCATACCCATAGCAACGTCTAGCCAGCGGTGTCGTGCAAAAGGCAAGGTATGTTACATTATGCCCTACTACATACGTATCAATCGGCACGCAGTCGAACATGGCTTACCTCGCCGCATGACATTGCTTGCCGCCCAGTAGAGAGGCTCTCTCGCTATGAGCAATAACACCTCGCCACGTGTCCCCAGCGGTGAAAAATTCCGCAATGAACACGGTATGACGGTGATTAAAGATGGCATGAAGCAGCGTAAAGTTGAGATTGATGCCCCTTCTTTAGATCGTAAGCCCAAGTGGCTGCGCGCTCAGATCCCGGGCGGCGAGCGCTTTGAGGCAGTGAAAAAGAACGTCGCCACCCATCGGCTAAGTACCGTATGCGCTGAATCCCATTGCCCTAACATGGGCGAGTGTTGGAGCAACGGCACTGCAACGATCATGCTAATGGGGTCGGTGTGCACACGCGCCTGCCGGTTTTGTGCCGTTGATACAGGCAACCCGCAAGGCTGGCTCGACGCTGAAGAGCCTGACAACACGGCAAAATCTGTCGAGTTGATGGGTTTGCGCTACATCGTACTCACCTCGGTTGACCGCGATGACTTGGACGACGGTGGTGCCAGCCACTACGCCAACTGTATCCGCGCCATTAAAGCGCGCACCCCAGAAGTAGTTGTTGAAGCTTTAACGCCGGATTTCGACGGGGTTCCTGCGGCCATTGAACAAGTCGCCGACTCGGGGCTAGAAGTTTTTGCGCAAAACGTTGAAACAGTTGAACGCCTGACCAGTCGCGTGCGTGATCCGCGGGCTGGTTACCGTAAGACGCTGGATGTCCTGGCTCACGCAAAACGGTATCGTCCCGACGTGATTACCAAAACCAGCCTAATGCTCGGTCTGGGCGAAACCGACGAAGAGATACTTCAGACGTTCGATGATCTTCGCGAGATAGGCGTCGATATCGTCACGTTGGGGCAATATCTACGCCCAACCAAAAACCACCTGCCGGTGGAGCGCTGGGTCACCCCCGAAGAATTTGATCGTTATCGTGAAATCGGACTTGAGAAAGGCTTTATGGAAGTGCCGTCGGGACCGCTTGTTCGCTCAAGCTACCGTGCCGACCGCGTGTTTGAAAAGAACAACCTTGGGTTGGCCTCACCAGCAAAGGTACCCGGACAAGAAGCGCCAGACCCCAACCTAATTCCGGCACTTAACGTCGGTTAAGCAATCCGCTTGCCGCCACCGCTACTCGGTTAGTGTTGGCGGCTCAGCGCCCGCCACCAGAGAACGATCTAGCTGCTTCGCCAGTGCCTTGGCCAATTGCTCGCCTACCCGATGATCGCTGGGTAACGTCACCCAATCGGCTAAGCGGGTCATCGGCATACCCGCATAGCCGCAGGGGTTAATGTACGAGAAAGGCGTCAGATCACCGTCCACGTTTAGTGCAACACCGTGAAAGCTTGCCCCGCGACGAATACGCAGCCCTAGAGAAGCAATCTTGGCCTCCCCCGCATCGCCCGCCACATACACGCCTGGCGCATCGGGCCGCGCCCTCGCCGGCACGCCATAAGCGGCCAGCACGCTAATCACGGCATTTTCCAATGCGGTCACCAGCGTGCGTACACCTAATTGGCCACGGCGCACATCAAGCAGCGGATACAGCACCACCTGCCCTGGGCCATGGTAGGTCACCTGCCCGCCTCGGTCGGTTTGCACAACAGGAATGTCGCCCGGCATTAATACATGCTCAGGCTTACCGGCCTGACCTTGGGTGAAAACCGGGTCGTGCTCTACCAGCCAAAACTGGTCAGCCGTTTGTGCGTCTCGGTTATCGGTCAACGAGCGCATGGCTTGCCAAACTGGCAGATAAGGCTTGCGCCCAAGCACATGTAGCTCGATGGGCGGCATGGCCATTACACCACCATATGCACAAGGCCAGTGGCTTTAAGCTCGTCGAATAATTGGCTCAACTGCTGCTCACCGGTTGCCGTGATGGTGACCCGCACCGACTGAAAACGACCGTTGCGGCTATCGACGACGTGCATGGTCGTTTCATCAAAGTCCGGCGCATGGCGGACAATCACCTGACAAACCCGCGCCGGAAAATCTTCTGTCGCATCGCCCACCACTTTTAGCGGATATTGGCACGGAAAGCTGATTGTCGGCGATGCTTGAGGCGCTGGCTGGCGCATATCACGGAAGCTTTTTTGTCCACCTTTTGACATAACAAACCCAATGATTTAGCAAATAATGTCCCGCCCACGCATACGGGGCGGCTCGCTACTAGTCAGTAAAATTGCTGATTAGGTTGGAGAAAAAGCGACGTACCTGATCAAGCAATTGCTTGAAAAAGCCGCCTTCCTCAACGTCTTCCAGCGCCACTAGCTGCCTTTCACCGACAACGTCGTCGCCCATATGAATCTCTAGCGTTCCCACTTCATCACCTACGGCGAGCGGTGCCTGGAGTTCAGAGTTGAGATTTAGGCGCGCGCGCAGTTCGTCGTTACGGTTACGGGGCAACGTCATGGTCACGTCCTCATCAACCCCTACGCGAACTTCGTTTATATCACCGCCCCATATACGTGGTTTAGCCAGCACAGCTCCACGCTCATAGAGGTTCATGGTTTCAAAAAAACGGAAACCGTAGCTAAGCAGTTTTTGGGTTTCCTGAGCACGGGCCTCTTCAGACTCCGTTCCCATGACCACAGAAATCAGACGCATATCGTCACGTTTGGCGGATGAAACCAACCCATACCCCGCCTCGGAGGTCCAGCCGGTTTTTAAACCGTCAACGGAAGGGTCACGCCATAGCAGACGGTTACGGTTAGGTTGCTCAATACCGCCATAAGTAAAGTTGCGCTGTGAATAAATTGCGTAATGCTCTGGGTAATCGTTGACGATATGCTGGGTCAGCAACGCCATATCATGGGCGGATGAATAGTGGTTTTCCCCCGGCAGTCCGGTAGGGTTTTCAAAGTTAGAGTTCTTCATGCCCAACCGCGAAGCATGCTGATTCATCAAATCAGCAAACGGGGCTTCGCCGCCGGCCAGATGCTCGGCCATGGCGACGCTGGCGTCGTTACCGGAAACAATCACAATGCCATGCAACAGATCTTCAACGGCGACTTGTTCGCCGACTTCAACAAACATCTTGGAACCGCCAGTGCGCCACGCATTTTCACTGATGCTCACTTGGTCCTCAAGGTTAATGCTGCCCCGATCTAGCTCACGCTCAACCAGGTAGGCGGTCATTAATTTGGTCAAACTAGCGGGCGGCAGACGCTCATCAGAATTCTTCTCCGCCAGGATTTCGCCACTATCCGCATCCATCAGTATCCACGAACTGGCAGCCAGTTGCGGCGGTGCTGGAATAATCGTTTGAGGCTCTGGCACATCTTGAGCGCTGACAGACGGGGTAACCACAATCGCGGCGGCTAATACACATAGCCGCGCGGAAGAAAACAAAGCGTGAAACACATTCATGATGACATTCTCATTGACTTGAAAAAACGCGGCCAACGGCACGCGCCTGGATAATAATGGTGCGCAATTATCGCACGATAAATACGTCGGTAAAGCCCGCATCTTGTAACGCTTTGCGAGCGTCACTTTCTTGGTCAGCAGCAACCGGACCTACCTGCACCCGGAAAACGTCATCGTCTTCTTTTACACGCACATCGTGGGGTAACCTATCGCTCAGTTGCGCCTGCATTTGCTGAGCTGTCTGAGGATTGCCTAACGCGGCTATCTGCAGGTAAAGCGCATCGTCACTGGGCGTTTTCTCTTCAGCCGGTTCACTCGATGGCGAAGCCGGTGGTTCTTCGGAAACATCGCTTGAAGCAGTTGCTTGCGTTGATGAGCTGCCTGAACGCTCCGCCTGCCATTGCTCTGGGTCAATCGCTTCGACCTTCACCGCGCCAGTACCTTCGTCCAAGATATCCAGCTTGGACGCCGCCGCATAAGAAAGGTCAATTTCACGATCACTATGGAAAGGGCCACGGTCATTCACCCGCACGATCACCGACTCTCCGGTTTCTTCGCTGGTAACTCGAACAAAAGACGGCAGCGGTAATGATCGGTGTGCCGCCGACATTTTATACATGTCGTAAATTTCGCCATTTGAGGTGGCGTAGCCATGGAATTTTTCGCCGTACCAGGAAGCGCGACCACGCTTGCTGTATCCCTTGGCATCAGACAAAACCTGATAGGTCTTGCCCCACACTTCGTAGGTTGAACGGTTACCCGCTGTTGAACGCGGTTCATTGCGGGGCTCGGCATCGGGCACTTCAGAGACATCCGGTGGCTCAAGCGGATAGGCATCACCACTCATAGCATATCGGCCACCTGAGGTCTCACGGTCGGCAGGTGGCTCGGAAGTGGTGCTCGAGCGTTTTTCCGACGCAGGGCCTGACGTGCTTGGCTCATGGCTGGCACAGCCACTTAACAATGCCAGCACGACAGCCGTGCCTGCTAACCGCTGATAGCCCTTAACTTGATCCATTATGTATCACCCTCGCCCTGACTCCCCGTCGTTTGCGAACCTGTCATTTCAGCTTCAATGGCCTCGGCCAGCTCAGCCACGGCCATGGCATATAAATGGCTATGATTGTAGCGGGTAATCACGTAAAAATTGTGATCGCCAAGCCGATACGTCAATTGACCATCACTACGGGTCAGCACTAGCGGTGATACTGCGGCGTTATCATCTAGCGCTATGTTGGTTGTAATACCCGCCGCTTCCAGCGTGCCCAACGACGTATCGGGTGGTGTTGTTTGATTCACGGAAAGATCAGCAGGCGCTTTATCCGGCCCTTCAGCGGGATAGTAGACATCACCACCTGCTTGCCAGCCGTGTTCCGCAAAATAGTTGGCAACGCTACCAATTGCGTCCACCGGGTTGTTCCACAAATCTCGCTGACCGTCATCGTCGAAGTCAACGGCGTAGGCCTGATAGCTTGTCGGAATAAACTGTGGGTAACCCATTGCCCCGGCGTAGGAACCCATCAGCGTTGTAGGGTCAACCTGCTGCTCGTAGGCAATTTGCAAAAAAGCCGCCAGCTCACGGTAGAAAAAATCGCCCCGCGAAGGGTGTTCAAACGCCAGTGTTGCCAATGAATCCAGCACCGGATGTTGGCCGCGATGTCGTCCATAATAGGTTTCGACACCAATAATCGCAGTAATAATATTGCGGGGAACGCCGTAAACGTCTTCCGCTTTAGCTAGCGCATCACCATGAGTCTGCTGGAACGCAACGCCTTCTTCAATACGCCGCTGGGTAATAAAAATATCTCGATACTCATGCCATTCCAGATTACGTTCAGCCGCTCCCTCCATGGCATCTAACACCGACTGGCGCAGCTTGGCATGTCGCAGTTGGCGGGTTAACCAGTCACCTGGCAACCCGTCTTCCTCAAGGCTTTCCACAAGCGAGCGTGCGCCTTCATGGTGCTGCGGGTCAAAATCTGTCGCGTCCTCCGCCAAGAGGGGCAGCGCTATGCTGCCGAACACGAAGCTCACAATGCCGACACTTGCCATCCTTCTGGCTTTACTCATTCACTCACTGCTCCTGTGAAATGCATTCTGCTTTGCCTCTCGCCCTGCTAGCGTGGAAGAAGCCGACGATGCGCGTGGATCGACATGAGAATACCGAAGCCTACCAGCAAGGTCACGCTTGAGGTGCCGCCATAACTGACTAATGGCAAAGGAACCCCAACCACCGGCAAAATACCGCTCACCATGCCGACATTGACAAACACATAGATAAAAAACGTCAGGATAATACTGCCCGCGATTAAACGGCCAAAGGTATTTTGAGATTCGCTGGCCAACCAGAGACCTCGCCCGACAATCAGTAGATACAGAAAGATAAATACCACCAAGCCGATAAGGCCTAATTCCTCGCCCAGCACGGCCACAATAAAGTCAGTGTGGGGCTCGGGTAAAAATTCGAGCTGTGACTGGGTCCCCTGCAGCCAGCCCTTGCCGAACACCCCGCCGCTACCAATCGCGGTGGTCGACTGGATAATATTCCAGCCTGACCCTAGCGGGTCGGTATCAGGGTTAAGGAAGGTCAACACACGCTGACGCTGATAGTTGTGCAGGTTCATCCACAACAAGGGGAAACCTGCCGCCAGTAACGCACAGACCAAGCCGATCAACCGCCACGACAAGCCGGCTAACAGAACGACAATGATCGCGGCACTGGCCACCAGTAACGAGGTGCCCAAATCTGGCTGGGCGGCAATCAACGCCACTGGTAGACCAATAATCAGCGCGCAGACCGCAATGTCTCTCAATCTGGGGGGCAGTTCACACCGATAAAGATACGCTGCGACCATCATTGGCACGGCAAGCTTCATCATTTCCGAGGGTTGAAAACGTATGACGCCGGGGATCACCAGCCAGCGCTGTGCGCCCATGCCAATATCGCCAACAATTTCTACCGCGAACAGCATTAGCACGCCGACCCCATAAGCCACCGGCGCCCAGCGCAAGAAGAAAATCGGCGAAAACTGGGCTACCACCAACATCGCCATCAAGGCGACGCCAAAGCGGATGGCTTGGGCAATAACCACATTCATGTTCTGGCCTGAGGCGCTATAGATTACCAACAGACCACTGCCCATCAGGATCAGCAATAAACCCAACAGCCAAGGGTCTAGGTGAATACGCTCCCATATACTTTGGCGCTTGGGGATCCCACCGCTAGGGCGCACCGGGCGGCCGCGCATTGAACGACTTATTGCCTGCCATGGCATGATTAGTTCCCCTCCACGTTACTGGTATCGGTTTCCAGAGTCTCGCGCACTTGATCGACTTCAGGGGCGTCGTCATCCAACAACCATTCATCGGTCATTGCCCGAGCCAAGTGCGCCGCATGGGTACTACCACCACCGGCGTTTTCGACGATCACCGCCACCGCAATTTCAGGGTCTTCAACGGGGGCAAACGCCATGAACAGCGCATGGTCACGCAGGCGCTCTTCCAACTCATCGGCCTCATAACGCTGGTCTTGGCCAAGCGAGAAGACCTGAGCAGTCCCCGACTTACCGCCCATACGATACTCCAGGCCTTCGCCGGTACGGCGGGCGGTCCCTTCTGTACCGCTAACCACCTTTTCCATACCGCTGAATACGCTATCCCACCAATCGTCTTGCGCCAGATTGATGTTGTCCGGCGTATCGGGCAGGTCGCGTTCCAGCGGCGTATCGCCAACTTTGCGGGCCATGCGCGGCTTAACCCACTGCCCTCGATTAGCCAGCGTCGCCGTGGCGCTAGCTAACTGCAGCGGTGTGATTTGCCAGTAGCCTTGACCAATCCCCGCGGAAAGGGTCTCGCCTGGGTACCAAGACTGGTCAAAGCGTTCGCGTTTCCACTCCCTCGAGGGCATCAAACCTGGACTTTCGCTTTGCACATCGTGCGCTACACGTCGGCCAAAACCAAAGTTGCTCATTTGTTCATGAAGTTTATCGATGCCTAGCTCATGGGCCAATGAGTAATAAAAGGTGTTATTGGATACTGCCAACGAACGTTCCAAATCCACCCGTCCGTGCCCCCAGCGCAGCCAATTACGGTAACGACGTGAATCATTGGGCAATTGGTAATAACCAGGATCGTTGATGGTGGTATCCGGTGTGATAGCGCCTTCAACAAGCCCGCCAAGCGCCAAAAAGGGCTTGATGGTGGAGCCCGGAGGGTAATGGCCGCGAATCGCCCGGTTGTAAAGCGGCAAATCGAGGTTTTCCTGAAGCGCTTGGTAAGAACCTCTATCGATGCCGGTAACAAACCGATTACTGTCGAAGCCAGGCGTCGACACCATAGCAAGTATTTCGCCACTGCCGGGTTCAATCGCGACAATGGACCCCCTGCGACCATCCATTAGCTCGTAGGCTAGCATCTGGAGGGATTTATCCAGCGTCAGCGTCAAATCCTTGCCGGGTACCGGATCGGTACGACCAAGCTCGCGTAGCACGCGGCCTCGCGCATTGGTTTCGACCTTGCGCAGCCCCGCTTGCCCATGCAATTCATCTTCGTAAAAACGCTCAACGCCCGTTTTGCCAATAAAGTGGGTGCCCGCATAACGGCTAGCGTCGAGGTTTTCTACCTCTTCGGCATTAATGCGTCCCACAAAGCCCAGGGCATGGGCCATGACTTCTGCATCGGGGTAATAACGCAGCAGTTGCGCTTCCACTTCAACCCCAGGAAGCTGATGGCGGTTAATCGCTAAACGGGCAATTTGCTCTTCGCTGAGGTCGCTGGCCAGCAAGACCGGCTGGAAAGGCCGCTGCCATTGCTGCGAGCGCTCAAAAAACGTGTCGGTTTCTTCGTCGTTGAGCGCTAATATCTCAACCAGCAAGTCCAATGTTTCATCGACGTCCTTCGCGCGCTCGCGCACTAGTGTCAGGTTGTAGGTGGGTCGATTTTCCGCCAGCAACACACCATTGCGGTCATATATCAAGCCACGATTGGGCGGCAAGGGTTCAACGCGGACACGGTTTTTCTCAGAGCGCGTGCTATAGACGTCGTGCTGCACTACCTGCAAATAGGCCAACCGACCAACCAAAAGGCTCGTCAAGGCCACCACGACCACCATGGCCAGTAGCGCTCTTGAACGGAAAATCCGTAGTTCTTGCTCGGTGTTTTTAAGCTTGTCGGAGCGCTGTGGCATAGCGATGACTAACTCTCATTCGATCGATGACGGGCATCCCGTAGCATCCGGCGGCTTGAAGTATTATCGGTGGTAGGGATGTCCCACCAGCAGCGTCCAGGCACGATAAAGCTGCTCGGCGAGCATAATACGCACCAGCGGATGGGGTAAGGTAAGCGGTGATAACGACCATTGCTGGTGAGCCATCGCAGACACGTGCGGATCAAGCCCGTCGGGGCCACCCACAAGCAGCACCACATCCTGACTTTGCAGCCGCCAGTGGTCGGCTTGCTCTGCAAGCTGCTCGGTCGTCCAGGCCTTGCCGCTAACCTCCAGCGCAACCAGATGTTCGTTGCCCCGTAGCTTGCTGCGAATACGCTCCGCCTCTTGCTCACGCGCCCGTGCGATGTCCGCATTCTTACCACGCTGCCCCAAGGCTATCTCTTCGATATCCAGGCTAAACTCTTTAGGCATGCGCTTTCGGTAAGTTTCAACACCCTCTTCCACCCAGGCGGGCATTTTGCTGCCCACCGCCAACAGGCGGATCTTCATGACATGCTGGCCTGCTCTTCCCCCACTGGAAGCTCTCGCCGCGAGATGTCACTGGGCAAGTCAGCCCATAAGCGCTCCAGGTCATACAGCGCACGCGCTTCAGGTAGCATGATGTGAACAATGACGTCGCTTAGGTCGACAAGCACCCAATCAGCGTTGTCGCCACCCTCGACACCGCGCGGTGCCAAGCCTGCCGCTTTGGCTTTTTCCACCACGTTTTGAGCCAGTGCCGCGACATGACGAGTGGACGTCCCACTGGCGATTAACATGATGTCGGCCACGTCGGTCAGTTCAGCGACGTCTAACTGAGCGATATCGCGAGCCTTCAATTCTTCAAGCGCATCAAGCGCTAAGCTCTTTAATGTGTCGATGTGCATATCTCCTAACGATAACCCCGTGTAATGCGCCTTTTAAAGCGGGCCATTGTAACGGCTAATGAGCGTACTACCAGCGTTGATACAGCCCTTCGTTTAAAATGGTGCTTTCCACCGCTTCTGGCACTAAATAGCGAACGCTTTTACCTTCGCTCAGCCACTGGCGGATTTGAGTCGCCGAAATGGCCATGGAGGTGGGTAGCGTCACGCGTAACATGCGCCCGTGAGGTGCAGCCATTAACCGGGACACGCTATCGACTTCACGCTCGCCCAGCAGTTCCAAAAGCGATGCCGATGGTTCTTCAGTATGGCCCGGGCGTGCGATGACCACCAGATGGGCAAACGCAAACAGCTGCTCAGGCTTGTGCCATTGCGCAAGGCGCAAAAACGCGTCCCAGCCAATTGCCATGACCAGACGTGCCTGGTCGCCGTATTCCTGGCGCAGCGAGCGCAGCGTGTCCACGCTAAACGAAGGCCCCTCTCGCTCAAGCTCGCGAGCGTCAGCTTTGAGGCCTGGCGTGTCGCCAATAGCCGCCTCCAAAAGCGCCAGACGCTGGTGCGGCGATACCTGTGGCGCGCCGCGCAGCGGTGGCTGCGGTGCTGGTATCATATGCACCGTGTCCAAGCCTAGGCTATCGCGGAGTTCTACTGCGCTACGCAGATGACCAATATGCACCGGGTCAAAAGTGCCACCGAGCATAGCGATCCGTGCAGGCTGGGTCATTCACGCACCTGACCGTTGCCCATGACCACGTACTTCTGGGTAGTAAGACCTTCCAGCCCCACCGGGCCGCGGGCATGCAACTTATCCGTCGAAATACCAATTTCCGCCCCTAAGCCGTATTCAAACCCATCGGCAAAACGGGTCGAGGCGTTCACGACCACCGAGCTTGAATCCACCTCGGCCATAAATCGGCGCGCCAGTGAATAGTCTTCGGTCACAATCGCGTCAGTATGATGCGATCCGTAGCGCTCAATGTGGGCCATCGCTTCATCAATGTCGTTAACGACTTTGATAGCAAGGATGGGGGCTAGATACTCGGCACTCCAGTCATCTTCGCTGGCGGGCAGTGCTTGGGGCAACAGCGCTAGGGTTTGCTCACAGCCGCGCAGTTCAACGTCGTGCTGGGCATAGCTGCGGGCTAACTCAGGCAACAGCAGGTCAGCAATCGCTGCATCCACCAGCAAGGTTTCCATCGTATTACAGGTGCCATAGCGATGGGTTTTAGCATTAACCGCAATGGCTAATGCTTTGGCAGGGTCCGCCAGGGTATGGATATAAACATGGCAAACACCGTCCAAGTGTTTGATAACCGGCACCTTCGCCTCACGGGAAATACGCTCAATAAGCGACTTGCCGCCACGTGGAATAATCACATCGATGTAATCGGGCATGGTGATCATCGCCCCAACCGCTGCGCGGTCGCTCGTCGCCACTACCTGGACACTCCCCAAGGGTAGCCCCACGTCACTAAGGCCTGCCTGTATACAAGCACTGATGGCCGCGTTGGACTCACGGGCCTCAGAGCCGCCCCGCAGCACGCAGGCATTGCCGGCTTTAAGGCATAGACTGGCGGCTTCCATGGTGACGTTAGGGCGCGACTCGTAAATAATGCCGATAACGCCTAGCGGAACGCGCATTTTGCCCACTTGAATACCGCTGGGGCGATAGCGCATATCATTAATTTCACCTACCGGGTCGGGCAAAGCGGCTACTTGATGCAGGCCTTCGATCATAGCGTCAATGCGTGTATCGGTTAATGCTAGACGGTCCAATAACGCCGCGTCTAACCCGTTTTCTTGACCTCTGGCCAAGTCGCGGGCATTAGCCGCCAGCACATCTGCCCGGGCGCTATCCAATCGGCCCGCCATGGCCGCCAGGGCACGATTCTTTTGGCCTGAGTCAGCACGCCGCAATTCGCTCGCCGCCTGGCGAGCGGCCTTGCCTAGCGCCTGCATGTAGGCCGTGACATCACCGGCCTCTAGGGATAGCTTTGCATCGTTTTCGAACGATGTTGAAACGCTCATGCGATCTCCATGGATTCCTCAGTGGACGTAAACCACTTGGTGGTATTTGGCTTGCGAACAAGGCAGTATACTAGGCTATTTAAGGGCTATACTAAGGGCTTATTTAGCACTTTTCGCCACGTTAATGATGACGAGTTTACGTATATCGCGCTCACCATCACGCGCCTCTATCAAGGTTGATAGTAAGCCACCATGCAAAATAAATACAAAATACGTCTCTTAAGGGCCAACTTGCTGGCGGCTGCCGTGGCGCTTGCCTTATGGACACCTGCTGCGCCACCTTCTGCGGCGCTTGTATTATGGCTATCGGTGGGTTGGTTATTTATCACCGCGCTGCTGCTTGATTTCAGCCATCGCTATTCGCGTGGGCGGCCGTGGCAGTTGTTGCCCGGCGCGCTCCTTCTGGGGCTGATTGCGGTCGCACCTGAACGCCATGGGCTGTTAATTTGGGCTTGGGCAGCGCTGTTTATGTTGCCTCAAATGAGCTGGGTGGCTGCGTTTAACATCAGCGCTGGTCTGCTAAGCGCGGTGTTGATCGCTCCCCAGCTATCGACACCCGCATGGCTCTTGATGGTCGTTTCATTGACGATTTTGTGCTTGCTAGCGCTCGCACGCGCCCAACAGCTTATTGATATGAATGGGGCCATTCGCCAACGGCTGCGACTGATTCCTGGCTTAAACCTATGGGCTGGCGAACAGTTGGTACGCGACATTCACCGCGAGCAGACCCGCTGTGCCCGTGAAGGTATTTATGGAGAGCTGCTGGTTGTACATGTAAAACGCCATCAACTATGGCCAACGGCCAAGAAACTCTGCGAACTTACCCATGACTTCGAGAATGTCTACCGTCTCAACGGCACTACCCTGGCAACATTAATGCTGTCGCGCTCCGCCCTTGAAGCACAAGACCGCTCTCAGGCGATCAGCACCGCCTTACCCGACAACATTGCCATCGACCCCATCGAGTTGATGGATGTAGCACCAAACGCGTCGACATTAACCACCCTCACCCGACAACCGGCTGGCGCACTTCGGGGCCAGCTATGACACAGCATCAATTCCCTAGGCAATTAATGACGCTGGCCTATATGGCCAGCGTTGTCTTAATGATCAGCTATGCCGTTTGGCTATATGCCATGGGTGAATATCGCGATCTGGTAGTGCCCAGTTTTATGGTACTGCTTTTGCTGGCCGCCTTTTTGCTTCACTTAGGCCAGGATATACGCGCCCATTTGCCTAGGCTTGTGCTATTGGCTTGCACTTACGCAAGCGTCATCGCCGCACTTTACTATCAGCCCAATACGCCACTGATCTGGTTCGGCTTACCGATGACCGCCGCCTTTTTGCTGCTTCCGCTGGCCGGTGCGGTGGTGTTGCACATGACCCTGCTCCCGCTCTGGTGGTTTATGCCTGCACTAAGCCAAGCATCGCCAACGTTGATGATGGGCTACGTGGCGCTAGGGCTTTTACTGGCGTTGCCGCGCTGGGAGCATGCACGGCGCCGAGCACTACTAAGGGCCACCGACCCCAATGACAGCGAGTGCGACGCTTACCACATCGACACCTTAAAAGAGCGCCTGCACAGTGAATACCAGCGTGCCGACATGCTCAATCAGCGATTGGCCGTGCTGGTTATTCACTTACCCCAGCGAGACATGGCAGAGGAACAGTTCGGCCCGCGTGCCGCCGAAGCCCTACTGAGCGCCTTATGTACTGAGGTTTACAGCTGCTGCCGAGATCATGACCTATTGGGGCGCGCCGACAGTGCTACCTTTTGGCTGGTACTGCCCGACACCAGCGAAAGTGGAGCGCTGCTGGTTCGAGATCGCCTTCAGCGCGCTCTGTCTCGACGCGTGCTGGTTGAAACCGGGCAGGTTGAAGTTCGCATCGCCGCTTGCCTGCCTTGCCCTAAAGAGGACTTTGAGCACTATCTTCAGCGACTAGAAGGTCGCGGTAGCGCATTAGCCAAGCGCTAGCCAAGCGCCAACGCCAATCATCAGCGTCCCCGCGATACGATTAAGTAAACGGACATTGTCGCTTCTACCCAGCACACGGCGCAGTGTTTTACCGCCGGTGGCATAGACCAGCATACTGGCAAACTCGATGATCAATATCACCGCAATCAGCATGGCCAGTTGATAGCTCAGTGGGCGGCTACTATCCAAAAAAGGCGGCAGCAGTACCATAAAAAAAGCCCACCCTTTGGGGTTGGCTACCGCCGTTAAAAATCCTTGGAAAGCCAACTGCCAGCGCCCTGCAGGTGGCCCTGCTTCAAGCTCGTTGGGAATGGCCATGCGCCCACGAGAGCGCCACATCATAATCCCGATGTAGGCCAAGTACGCACCGCCCACCCATTTAAACGCCATGAATAGCGCTGGCTGACGAAGCATGAGTGCCGCCACCCCGACGCCCGCCGCGGCAGCCACTAACCCTACCCCCAGTAGCTCGCCAATCATCATCCACAGGGTTCGCTTAACGCCTTGGGTCATACCTAAGACCATTGCCAGCGTCATACACATTCCCGGCGTTAAAGAGACAAACAAAAAGGTGGGGACAAACACCGAAAGCGTGGCCCATGACATCATGCGTTATTCATCCTTGAAACTTGAAGTAGGCGATTGGTCTTCTCCCCAACGGGGCATCAGCTGATGCGTAATACCCAACTGATTGAGAATGCGCGCCACGATAAAGTCGATTAAGTCATCAATAGACTGGGGGTGATGATAAAAACCCGGTGCGGCTGGCAGGATGACGACTCCAAGCCGACTCAGCGTTAGCATATGCTCCAGGTGGATGGGTGAAAACGGGCTTTCCCTGGGCACTATTACCAGCGTGCGCCGCTCCTTCACCGCTACGTCAGCCGCCCGTTCAATCAGGTTGTTACTCGCGCCAGTCGCTACGGCCGACAGCGTGCCCGTTGAACACGGGCAAATCACCATGGCAGAGGCAGCCCCCGACCCCGACGCGACAGGCGCCATCCAGTCCTCACGGCCAAAACAACGTATTTGACCTACCGCCGCCCCGCTCCGCTCACTTAGCGCCTGCGCCAACCGTTCGGGCTGAGCCGGTAAGGTAATCTCGGTTTCGGTAGCAATGACCATATGGGCCGCTTTGGAGATCATTACCCAGACTTCATGCTCGGCCGCCACCAGCACATCAATTAAGCGAAGCCCATACTGCGCGCCGGAGGCACCGGTAAGCGCGACGGTTACCGGGGTTTTAAACGGCGATGTAGGCGCGTTTGTCATTACGCCCCCTCCTTGGCCATTAGTGCAGTCAATAAACGCTCGTGAACGCCTTCAAAGCTGCCGTTGGACATCACCACAATACGATCTTGAGGTGACGCTTGAGTGACGACGGCATTCACCAAGGCATCGATGTCATCGTAAAGTGTCGAGTGCGCCAGGTTATCCACTAGCGTCTCCATCGACCATGCCACCGTCGGCGGTTGAAACCAGAAGACTGCGTCGGCCTCGGCCACGCTTTCACTCAACCGATCACGCAGCGCCCCTAACCGCATGGTGTTGGAGCGGGGCTCTATCACCGCCAGCAGGCGCCCTTTGGGCGTGGCGGCCCTTAGGCCCTGAAGCGTTGCCGCAATAGCGGTTGGATGGTGGGCAAAGTCATCAATGACCTGAATACCGCTGACCTCACCGCGTACTTCTTGGCGGCGGCGTGGCGTCTCAAATCGCGCCAGCGCCGCACAGCCACGCGCCAGGTCCACGCCACACAGTCTGGCAGCAGCCAAAGCAGCCAACGCATTGCGAGCGTTATATTCGCCGGTTAGCACCCATTCCACGACACCATCTTCTTCACGTGCCGTTGCAGAATCGCGATAAATCACCTGAAAGCGGCTGGCATCCGGGCGCTCCAGTCGCAGTTGCCAAGCGCTATCCGGGTGGTCACCCAGATAATCCACCGGAGTCCACACTCCCTGAGACAGTACTCGCTCAAGCGCGGGCTGCCGATCAGCCACCAGCAAGCGGCCATGGCTGGGCACGGTACGTACCAAATGATGGAACTGGCGCTCAATAGCGGCGAGATCGGGAAAAATATCCGCGTGGTCAAACTCCAAATTATTAAGCACGGCGATATGCGGGCGATAGTGAACGAATTTAGAGCGCTTATCGAAAAACGCCGTATCGTACTCATCGGCTTCAACCACAAAAGGCGCATCGGGCGCGCCCAGCCGAGCCGATACGTTAAAATTACGCGGCACACCGCCGATTAAGAACCCCGGCGACACCCCAGCACTTTCTAAAAGCCAGGCTAATAAACTCGCCGTAGTCGTTTTGCCATGCGTGCCTGCCACCGCAATCACGCGCCGACCGGGCAACACATGTTCTGCCAGCCATTGGGCTCCCGAGGTATAGGGCACGCCGCTGTTCAGCAACGCCTCCACTTCATCATTGCCTCGGGAAAGCGCGTTACCCACCACCACCAGGTCGGGGGCAGGCTGTAAATTCGCCGCCTGGTAGCCTTCCATCAGGCTGATACCCGCTTCCTCAAGCTGGGTACTCATTGGCGGATAGACATTGCCGTCAGAACCGCTCACTTGGTGGCCAAGTTCTCGAGCCAGCAGTGCCAAACTGCCCATAAAAGTGCCGCAAATTCCGATAATATGCAGATGCATCGCTACGCCTCTCAACAACCCCCAAACAGCTCGCAAGCCTAGCACGCCAAGCCTTATGGCTCACCTTTCTTAAGCTGTGACGTAGCGGTTCACCTCTCTGTAGCCAGACCCTGCAATGCGCGGCTTAATGGCGCAAGAGACGCATCATTCAGTGACAACGTCGTTGAGATATTGCACGATGCCCGCTCAGCCAACACGCTTACGCATTGCATTGCTCTACCCAGACGGTAAGCATTGAGACGACGAGGGTTACTTTATGCGCACATTGGTACGCTACTTTTTCCGCGGCCTCCGCGTGGTGCTCGCGCCCATCATGCTGGTATCCGAGAAACTCTCAACGCCACAATCGGTAACGCGCACGCCTGAGGAACAGGCCCGGGTCGACGCTGAATGTCAAAAGCTTGCGCTTTATCAATTCCGCAGTTGCCCGTTTTGTATCAAGGTACGCAAGGAAATGGCTCGCCTCGGCCTGTCTATCGAAAAACGCGATGCTCAACTTGATCCTGACTATCGCAAGGAACTGCAAGAAGGCGGTGGCAAAGTCAAAGTCCCCTGCCTAAAGATTACCCACGACGACGGTCACGACGAATGGCTGTATGAGTCCGACGCCATTAACGCTTGGCTACACAAGCGATTTGGTTAAACCTACAGCCCCTTCTTTCGTCGATCTTCCGCCTTTAAATCCCTGAACACGGCCCACGTCATTCAGTAGATGAATGAGGTCAGTCATTATTTCGATTGTAGGATGTAACCACTACTCTCTATGTTAATGGCATGGCTTTCGAGCTGACCGTGTCTGTTTTGCTGCTTTAATAGTCTTTCCTTAGGGTCACAAGCCCTGGAGAAAAAGCAGCAAAGCGAACAATAAATATTCCTTTCAGGGAACGACTATGACGTTTAAAAAAACGCTATTGGCTTCTGTTATTGGTGCAACGCTAACCGGCACCGCGCTACTACCTACGATCGCAAGTGCAGAAACCCTGCGCATTGGCTACTCTGCCGACTTCGAGACGCTGGATATTCACGAACAGCTTTCAGGCGGCGTACTGCGCTTCTCGCACATGGCCTTTGACCCGCTGGTGCGCTGGACCAAGGATTTTGAGTTCGAGCCACGCCTGGCCACCGAATGGGAGCAGGTTGACGACACCACCATGCGCCTCACGCTGCGCGAAGACGTGAAGTTTCACTCCGGCAATACGTTCACCGCCGACGATGTGGTGTGGACCGTGGAACGTTTGAAAGAAAGCCCCGACTACCGCGGTATTTTCGAGCCGGTAGAAAGTGCCGAAGCCATTGACGATACCACCGTCGAGATCAAGACCCGCGAGCCTTACCCGCTGCTGATGAACATCGCGACTTACATCTTCCCGATGGACCGCGAGTACTACTCGGGTGAAACCGATGACGGCAAAGATAAAGGTGAAATCGAGAAATCCGGCAACTCATACGCCTCGCGCAACGTCTCGGGTACCGGGCCGTTCCAGGTAACTGACCGCCGCCAGGGCGTTCGTGTTGAGTTTGAGCGTTTCGACGACTATTGGGATACCGAGACCGAAGGTAACGTATCGCGCATCGAACTGACCCCGATTTCTGAAAATGCCTCGCGGGTTGCCGCCCTACTGTCCGACGACGTGGATTTCATTGATGCGGTACCGCCCAACGATTTAGACCGTGTTCGTGATGCAGATGACGTCAACCTGATCGAAATCGATGGCACACGCATTATCGGTTTCCAAATGAACGAAGAGCGCGTTGAGGCTTTCCAGGACCCACGCGTACGTCAGGCCGTGGATCTGGCAATTAACCAGGAAGGCATCGCCGACCGCTTAATGCGTGGCTTCGCCAACCCAGCTGGCCAGCTCTCGCCAGAAGGGTATTCAGGCTACAATCCAGACCTTACTCCGCGTTATGACCTGGAACGTGCCCAGGAGCTTATGGCCGAAGCAGGCTATG
>RKMI01000172.1_pt1 | contig 35992 bp, 42 predicted proteins | sample 2174191 | NCBI WGS metagenome assembly RKMI01 (sample SAMN10236717, study PRJNA505201) | synthetic metagenome | isolation source: mock community containing 12 organisms: Thioclava sp. ES.032, Psychrobacter... | place: USA: Walnut Creek | collected 2015-10-01
TTTCGCACAAAGACATGCTGTCTGAATAGTTAACAGGTTTATTCATCGTCGCAGAACTCCTTCAAATTACAACAGACGCTCATAGACAGCACGCGCCACATGCCTGGCGCCGTCCCGCTCATACGCATCCGCCTGATCTAGCAGGCTCACACACGCGCCCTCCGCTTGCGCCGTGCCGGGGTGGTTTTCCAGCACATCCCAGTACAGCTCCATCGCCTGCCGCAGATTGCCTTCACTGCGGTAGCGGTGCGCCATGCCCAACAGACGATCGAGTACCCTGCCGTTCACAGACGGATCCCCTGCGGCTTCTCCCGCGCCACCGGTTGGTGCAACCGCTGGTTTCGTCGTGCCCAATACTGTTTCTGTTTGCATACAGTGCTCCTTTTTTCGTGATGTTCGACGAGACTTTGATCGTGTGGGCTTAGTTTAAGCCGTCATAAAGTGAGCGCCCCAGGATACCCAGTCGCTCCCGCTCAACTGATTCTTGCCAGTACACAACGGTGAGACTTTGCCCTCGGAATGTCTCCTGATACCGCTCCAACAGAAGCAGCTCCGCGCGCCGCAGCGCAGAACAGGTCGAACAGGAAGATTCCGGCGTAACCATATTCACGAACAGCACCGGAGCTGAGGCCCGCAGCCGCTCACAAGCAGCCACCAGGTCCCCGGTTTCTTCATACGCCATCTCGGTGGGAATGGTCACCGCCATCAGCGCCGCCCGGTCCGGGTCGGTCAGAACGCGCCGGAACTGTTTTACCTTCTTGGAGAGATCCACCATGGCCTGCGTAACTTTCGGCAGCCGAAACACCTGCCGATACCTAAGGAGTATGCTGAAAAAAGTCTTCAACCAGGCCTCAATCAGCTCTGGCATCTCCAGGAAGCGCAGAAGATGACCCGTTGGAGCGGTATCCAGAATGAACAGGTCGTAGCGTCCCTGGTCCATCAGCTCCACGATCCTCGTGATCGCAAGCATCTCATCCAGACCCGGTGGGGCGGTGTCCATGAGGCGCTCTATCACTTCCTGATCGAATTCAATGTGGATATTAGCCTGCGCCGACATGCGCTCAAAGACCCCCGCCACCTCATCGGCGTAGAGTTTTTTTAATCGTGCGTGTTCAGCTTCTGGATCGAGCTCTATCGCGCTCAGCCCGCGGCTCAGCCGCACTTCATCAGGCCCGATCTGCCGGTTTAGGCAGGTGGACAATGAATGTGCCGGATCGATGGAAACCAGCAGAATTTCCTTGTCTTGCCACTCTTCAGCCAGCCGCAGCGCCGAAGCGCATGCCAGAGTTGTTTTCCCCACCCCGCCCTTGCCCGCAAAAAAAAGCAGCTTCGTAAGGGAGGAGGGAAGGCAAGCCGGATTTTTCACCGCGGCAAAAGACTCAAGAGCAGGCGCAGGGACAGGCGCGCTCGCAGGAGCAGGCTGCTGCCACGCGTCCAGCGGTCGCAACTGCTGCCACAGGGATGTCAGTCGTTCCGTGCCCCGCGCTTCTTCAAGTACCAAGGGCAATCCCCATGGCTCATGGCCGGGAAAGATTCGCTGACTGTCCGCGATCAGCGCTGTTTGTGTCGCCACCCGCGCCGAGCAAAGCGGGCATTCAGGCTGAGAATGAAGCAGCCGGTTAACCACCAGCTCGCGCACGGGAATCTGCAGCGAGGCCAGTTCCTCCAGCATCCGGTGCGTGACATGCACGCTGAGCCCCTCAGCCAGCAACACCGGCACGAAGCGGCATCGCGCTGGCGACTGCAGCAATGTCCACAGGTAGCGAAGGTCGGATGCCATCTCTTCCAGATAGAGATCTGCTGCATCTTTGACGTAACGTTTGCTGAAAAGACTCACCATAAACCGATGCTTGGCTAGCATCGTATCCAGGACTACCAGCCATTTGCGCATCAGTTCGGGAAGCGCCAGCAGCCGCAGCGTGTGGCCAGCCGGCGCCGTATCGACCACGATGCAGGCATAACGATCTTCCTTGACCCATGCCACAATCTCCAGCAAAGCCATCATTTCATCCAGACCCGGCATCGACAGGCTCAACAGTTGAGCGATATCAGCCTCATCAAGAAATGTGCCGCGCAGCGCGATGGTGCGTAGATGCTGGTGATGCCGCGCCCGAAACCGCGCCAGACTGCCCTGCGGGTCAATTTCCCGCAGCGTCAGATTTTGACTCAACGCGTCGCCAGCCAGACAATCGTGCAGAGAATGGGCCGGGTCGGTGGACACCAGCAAGTACGAACGTGCGGGATGCTTCGCGGCCAGGTGGAGCGCAGCCGCAGCCGCACAGGTGGTTTTCCCCACCCCGCCCTTGCCGCCAAACAGCAGCAGGCGCAAGCCCTCGTCTCCAAGGAAACCCGGCAAGGAGTGAGAGGCGCTAATCGTCACGGTTCATCGTCCTCGGATTCATCCATCGCTTCAGTCGCATCCGGTGTACCCTCGTCGCGCTCCCAGATTTCATCGAGCCGGTCGAGCAGCACTTTCTCTTGGGCCGCAAACTGCTCATCCGTAAGCTCCCCGGTTTCGAGCTGCATGTAAAGCTCGCTCAGCGCGTGGGTGACGTCATCGGCCTCTCCATCAATTTCCTGCTGCGCCGATTTGTGGATTTCCTTGAACACCCAGATCAGGCTGTTGAACGGCGCGAGCAGAATGTTATCGACGAGAAACATGACTGCTCTTTATATTCAGCTCGATATGGACAAAATTGTGCGGAGCCCAAGGGCCGTTGAAATCGAAAGCGAAGTTATTGTCGAACTGACCAGCCGCCGCCAACACGCCGTCTTCAAATGCTTTGAGGTCTTCGCGCTTGACCAGGCAGGCCAGATTCATCACCTCCAGATTATTGCGCGGCGGGTTGGGTTTGATCTCCACGCAGTGGGCACGCAGCACCGCCAGAACAGCCGCCGTATGGATCTCCCGCTCTTTGGTCAACAAACGATCGAACTGACTTCCCAGCTCGATCTTGGTCCCGCGCAGGGGTTCTTGCAGACCCCCATACGCGGTATCACGCGCATCCCTCAGGTCGCGATGTGTGCTGACTATGTATTCGTAAATATTCGGCACATCAAAGCGCACGCGCAGCCCCATCTCTACCTTTCCCCTCAGGCTGTCGAGTTGTTCTACGAGAAGCGCGCTATTCTTGGAAAGAAGAAACTCCACCGCCTGATGGCGGTCGGCAACAGTACCAAAAGCCACTGGCAGTATGGTGCTGTCCTGCATTAGCAGTTTGATCACGCCATTGTGAGAAGCCAAGTTGGCGCGCTCGGGCCGCACGCGTGTTGATGCGATGCCACTGACCACTGCTGCAACCGGGCCTTTGGTGATCGTTGTCACGAGCGCGCCATTGATTCCGACATTTCCCCATTTGCCGGCTTGACTGGCATCGGTAACGGCGTACAAGTATCGCCGTGATGTGGGCGTGTTAGCTTTCTTCATGTCGGAAATTTCCAAAGATTGTATTATTCACAGGTCAAGCTGCGGGGATCTCATGCCAGCAGCACCTGGAATAGCGCCGTCTTTAATAAGGAAGCGGCATTGGCGCAAGCTCGAGTACAAATACTCATAACATCTCCTATTTACGGTGGACTGTGGTCCACCCCATCTCACAGTCAACCGTGGTCTAGGCCGGCCATTAATAAGACAAACGCCTGCTCTTCGCCTTGCCCGGCGACACCGTGTGAGTTGGGCAAGGGTCAGCCTCTGCTGCACTTGTCGCATCCGTGAAGGGCTTCTCCACAAAACGGTGGAGTCGATGTGCTTTGATGTCAATTTCCGCAATCCGCTTGCGGATATCCGCACAGCGCCGCTCTGCGCGCTGCATCTCGGTGGTGAGCCGCAGTGTCTCGGCTCCCAGCATGGATAATTCCAACAAAGCCCCATGCGAAGTCCTGCTGCGGCTGGCGTCCCTCAGCCCAGCCATGGTACGAAGATGGGTCAATCCGCGACGTTCGATGCTCATAGCCGTACTCCTATTTACGCGCGTGCACTTCGCGACTGGCGCGCTTCTGTTTGGGGACTGTAATCGGGTCAAGAATGGGCTTGACCGCAACCGTACAGAATCTGTCGATAATATCATTCAACCGTTCCAGGCCCAGCGCCTGACTATCGTGTGCAATCTTGACACAATCGATATTCATTACGTCATGACACATTTGGCGGAACAGCGGATCTGAAGCGTCAACGACGCTGCCTCGCGCCGCTACGATGCGCGCCAGCATGATGCAGGCCCGAATCGTCGGACGCGCGCTGTTGGTTCCTATCGTTCTGGACTCACGAATCACCTCCACAATCGCCTGCGCCTGTACTTGGGGCAGCCCGGATTTCGCTTGGGTGATCGCTATTTCCGTTTCCGCGTCATGGCGATCCAGTTTGATCGTAATCATCCGGTCTAGCAGCGCGTCTTGGGTCTTATGAACCCCGGCATACTCTTCAGGATTGCTAGTAAAAATAGCGCTGAACCCGGAGTGTACTTGCAGATAACTCTCGCCACCCCGCACGCTGGGCAACACCAACAGTCGCTCTTCAAGGACCGAGAGCAACACATTATTGGCCTCGGGACGGGACCGAGTGAACTCGTCATAGATCAGCGTAAACCCATGCTTGCACGCCGACGTCAGCCGGTTATCAGCCCATTGCTTGGAGACGCTCTCTTCTTTTTTGATCACCGAGGGGACGTAATTGTCGATCACCTGGGTCGAACGATAACCATTGTGTCCACCCACCAGGTCCGAACTGCCAAATTCGTCGTCACCTTGGATGAGAATCACTTGGGGTTCCAGTTGGGCGGCCACATGCATCGCCAATGCCGTCTTTCCGGTTCCTGCGGGTCCGCTAAAATGAACCGGATAGCCCGCCCTAAGGTAGCTCAGCGCCCGCTGCGTGATATTTTGAATGTAATCGGTCTCGACGAAATCCGGCCTCTTGTCCAATGTCAGCAATGTTAAATTTTCAGCTTGTCCCATTACACTTTTTCCTCTTCGCGCGTTTGTAGTTGTGATCTCCCCCAGCCCCGACACTTTAAACAAGGCAAGCCATTTGATTTTTCAGAGGCCTGCCCTGCCGGTGCAGTACGCGTAATCGATTTCAGATGACCGGAAATAATTCAAGCTGCCAGGGGGCCTATCAGCCGCCCTTGGACGGGGCATAAAGACGTGTCCCGTCAACTCTCCGGGCCTCTCCTTTTTCGATTAACCCCTTCATAATTTTGCCGATTTCAATGGCAGGCAGCGACACCTGCTCGCCGATTTGACTGGCAGAAACACCATTCGAGTTTTCTCGCACGACTTGGAGGACTTTTTCCTCATCTGGAATCTCGGATCCGTGCTTGCCTGGCTGCGATTTTGCTCCGGTTTCCGGGTAATCAGCCGCGCGCGCGTCAAAGTCGGGCTTTTTTATCACCTTTTCCGCCATTCCAAAACTCCCACCCTCCGCCGTGACGGCCGCTGGGGAGGTCTCACCTGACATGGCAGGACCTCTGCTGTTCCTGTTGCTCCATATCTGAGCGGCAGCTTGCATGTCATCGCGCAACTCATTTTGCGTCTCGTTGAAGCCACGCCTCAATTTGGTGACATCGCCGCGAAGCGACGCTGTGTCAGCACTTAACATTTTCCGCAATTGCCCAGCCATCTCACCGTGCGTTTGCTTAAACCCGCCGAGCATGACGTCAGCCTCGTTTCGGACCGAAAGCGCGAAGTTCTCGAGGTCTTGAGAAAGCTTTTGTGACATGTTTTGACGTGACACGCTGAACTCGCCCATCAGCCTGTCATTCCCTTTGACGCGCGCATGGTTATCGTTGGTAAATTGCTTCTGTTGGGCCCGGGCCATGGCAGCATGTTCCTTGGAACTATCGGCCCGCAAAGATGCTACAGAAACTGAAATTTGGTTGGTCGCTTGGGCGAGCCCGCGCCGCAGATCGCGCCCCATGCGGCTCTGGTCCTCGCGATGCTCCCGGCGCATCGAATCGACCTGATGTGCCCGTACGCTGCATCCGGCAGCAAGGCTGGACTTCTGTTGGTGCGCCATGCGCGCTCGCGCATGGTCGAACTCGGACAACATACTCTTCACGGTCAAAATGCAGTCTTGCCTTGAGGCAACGACAGATTCCGTCAGTGACGCCATTTGTTCTGTGAACTTTCCCATAGAACACCTCGATCGTATTCAGATTTTAATGCCCGTAAATTACCCGGCCGGGAAAGAGCTTAAGCTTCTCTCCCGGCCAGGCAACCGTCTGGGTACTACCTTACGCCGGCGATGCTGCACTGGCTGTGAGGCCAATAGCTTCCGCATACTTGAGGTAAGTTTCGACCGACGCAATCACTACGCGCAGTTCAATCGACACGAGTTCGATGCCGACCAGAGATACTTTTACAAAGGCGTCAATGACAATACCTTTGTCCAAAATACGGTCAACTACTTCTGCCAGGCTCGAAGAATCTGTTGATTTTTGTACGTTCGCCATTTAAGTAACTCCTGAAGTTTCCCCTGAAGGGTCTAGACCCATGTGTTACGGCCGAAATAGGGTTAATTTCCGGCCGCACCTAGTGTAAGCAGATTACGTGCCAAAACTCAGGGAAATGAAAGCCTCCCCGCTCTCAAGGGGAAATTTTCGCATTAGGGAAGGTCTGCACAGGTCCGTTCTGGACCCGTCATTCTAAGAAATAACCTTTAAAAATTAACACTTTATAAAAATTTTCGGCAAGCTCAGGGAGCGCGCTGTCCCAGTGCCGAGCTTCTTTGGCCCTTGTGTCCCAAGTGACTTAGCACGGGGAGAGGGATAAGCATTTACGCTTCGAATTTGAGGTGTAGGGAATATTTCTCCTATTTGGCATAAAAATAGGTAATAACTTCCCGGGAGTGTTGGCCCTATTTCGTTTTGGCACCCTTGGCACTCAGCGATGGCATAAGGTGCTTCACCTGTATATCCGGGTGCAGGAGCGCTTCAACCGAGTGAGCCAGGCCCAAGAACAGGAAACCGATCTCGTCCGCGCACAAGGTGTCGTTGATACGTCGGGCAATGTAGTGATCTCGTTCGGCCAGGAGTTTGCGGCCCTCGTCGGTCGCTGGTGCGGCATCGGCTTTCTCAGACACAGGCGGTGCCGCCTGTCCAGCGCGGAGCAATGTGAGCTCCTGCACCAGTAACTCCGGGGATTCGGTTCCCATCAACGCGGCCCCTTTTTGCACCAAGTCCAGCAGCAGTTGATGGTTCTTGCTGCCGCGACCGGCCACCTCCTTCACGAGCTCTTCTTCGTGGCCACATTCAGGTAAGCCGTCCTGGTAAAGACGAATCCTTTCATACGGCAAAGCCAGGGCCTCGATCAACTGCCAGATCAACTGACGAATGCCAGTCCAGAGTCCGTGAATCGCCTCCAGATGCTCTTCCCATTTGGCCAAGCCGTACTTTTGCACGTACTCCTGTTTGGCTTGATCGGAGAAGGATCCCATGTCCTGCTCTGTATGAATAATGGGGACTAAGATAAGCAATCGCATGGCAAATTCCTTTGAGTGTTTACGGGTGGACTTGGATTCAAAAAAAATTTGAAGGGCTCTTTTGTACGAGAAGAAACTTGAGGAACGCCAGTATGTGGCTTAGCGAAAGAAGTGGCAAAATTCACCGGCTATATCGTACGTTAAACAGAGGCATCGCGTTTCCCTAAAATCTTGTGAAACTTCAGTTTACTGCAAAGCGTCTTATAATCGATCTGAAGCAGGCGTGCGGCCAATGCCTTATTATTGTTTGTCTGCTCCAACATCCGGGACAATATCTGTCGTTCTACAGAGTGGCGTACCGCGTCGATGATATCTTTGAACGGAACCTGTCCGTCTGACCCTTGCGGGAAGGCGTTCGGGTGGAGCGGGCACGATGCGTCGCACAAGCTACGGGAAGCCTGCGGTGTGGGTGTGGGGCCAAGGTCACAGGGATGGTCCCGGTCATCGTCTTGAGCCCTCCCGGACAGCTCGAAGTGTTGGGCGAGTGCATCGGCGGTAACCATGCCGTTTTGATCCATATTCAGCACCAGCGCGTGGCGAATCGCATTGCGCAGTTCGCGGACATTGCCCGGCCAGTCCTGATGCTGGAGTAAATCTAAACCTTCTTCCGAAATGCCGGTGACGGACGTGCGCTGTTCTCGGCGCTCAATGCCCAAGAAGTGTCGGACCAGGTCGGGGATATCCTCTTTGCGTTCGCGCAGGGGTGGAAGAACGACAGGGTATTCGTTGAGCCGGTAATAGAGATCCGAACGGAATTCCTTCTTTTGAATCATCTGTTCGAGACTCACATTGCTTGATGCAATGATTCGGGCAGTTAGCCGGCGCGTGTGCGTTCCGCCAATCCTTCGAAACTCCCGGGCCTCGACGACCCGCATGAGACGGGTCTGCATCAGCAGCGGAAGACTGCTGATTTCGTCGAGGAAAAGGGTTCCCCCCTGTGCTAAGTCGAACACTCCAGGGTGGGATTCAACGGCCCCCGTGAACGCCCCTTTCTTATGCCCAAAGAGCTCGGACTCGATCAGCGACTCGGGGATGGCGCCGCAGTCCAACGCGATAAACGGCCTGCCCCTCCCGGCGCTGAGGTCATGGATGGCCCGGGACACAAGTTCTTTTCCGGTCCCCGTTTCCCCGTGTAATAAAACCGTCAAATCGGTTGGGGCGACGTGTTTCACGGCATGAATAACTCTCTGGGCTTTCGTTCCCACCCCCATGGACTCAATCAGGCGCGCCAGTGCCTCTGCCCTTTCCGGTTGCAGCAGAGCGCGTGGCACCGAACGTTTTTCTGGCCCGAGCCAAGCCATCGAATTCGCCAGTACGCGCCGCAAGCTCCGTTCGAGCATCCGATGGTCGTAAGGCTTGGTTAAGTAGTCATTGGCGCCGCGCCTGAGTGACGCCGCCGCATCCTGAACATTCCCGTAGCCTGTGAGCATGATCACAGGCATGTCGTACCGCTTGCGGATTTGCTGCAGTACCTCATGGCCGCTCAGGTCGCCCAGGCGAACATCGAGCAACACTGCATCAACCTTCTGCGTTGACAGGGTCGCCAGTGCGTCTCTTCCGGTCTCCGCCAGCAGCGGCACAAAGCCCACTTTCCGAACGAAGGTGGAAAGGATCCAGCGAGCGTCCTCCATGTCGTCCACTATGAGAACCGTGATCGCGTCAGTCATGTGACCCCTTATTTTCGTTATTGTAGCCGCGCCCTGAGGCGCTTTGACTATCCCTCGCGAGCGTGGCGTGGTGCTGCCGGCCTCACAAACCCAGCGGGTAAGCATGTTCGGATAACGCCGATCTCTAGGGCAATCTGCCGGCCAGGCCAGGCGCTCCCAGTTACCCTTGCCTATCGCCTTAACCGGCTATGTTCGCATTAAATGTTGATTAGCTTCAGAGCTAATGAAATCGCTCATAAAATCAAACGGTTGTGATATTTCTGAGGTTTGCTGATCAAACCACCGAAACCAGCCGAGATAATGGGGCAGATATTTGGTTGCGACACCGTTGAAACGCCGGAGTCAGCCTTTGAGACGCTGATGGTAATTGTTCACGCCTTGGATGTGAAAGGCTTTCTCTTTGACCCTCTCGCCTGCACTGGCGTTGAGTACTTTATGTTCGAAGTGATGCTTGCCGGTAAAGGCTTCAAAGGTCAGATGGCCATCGGTGCAAAGGACAATATCCTGGTTCAGCAGTGGCAATAGATGCTGTTCGACTTTCTTCAACGTAAAGTGTTTGAAGACGAAGTCAGCTTCATCCGCACTGCGGTCGCGAACGACTAATACCGATACCTAGTGAGTATCACTTTTGTTGTCGCCGCCACGCTTGCGAGTAGATCGTGCCGTGATCTTACGTTGGCCTTTAAATGATTCACGGAGCATCGTCTGATCAGACTCTACAATGCCAGTGAACTCGTGGGCATTGAGCTGATCCGCCAACTTTAAAAACCGGTGGCGCCAACGGAACGCGGTGCTTAGATGGATACCACAGCGGGCGGCCGCTTTACGTAGGGTCTCGGAATCCAGCATAGACTGGGCGTACTCCATCCACCGATCGCGATTACGCAGCCACGTTAGCGGCGTACCGGTCAGAGCGGTGAAAGTTTTACGACAGCCACAACAGCGATATCGCTGCATGCCTTTGAACGTCCCCCAGCGATGGATTGCTTTGTGGGAACATTTTGGGCATTGGAGGTAGGATGAAGTGGTTGAATGGATGTGACCAGCCCAGTTAGGGAATAATACCCTGAACCTGGAGAACCTGTATGACCACAAGAAAGCTGTACTCAAAAGAATTTAAGCTGGACGCCATCAGCCTTGTTCTGGAGCAGGGATATTCAAGAGCCCACGCGGCGCGCAGTCTGGAAATCAATCCAAACATGCTGGGGCGTTGGATTAAAGAGCATGAATCGGTCGATGGCCAAGCTTTCAGAGGGAACGGCAAACTGACCGCTGAACAGTTGGAAATTCGTCAGTTGCGAGAAGAAAATCGCCGCCTGAAAATGGAGAAAGACATCCTAAAAAAAGCGACGGTCTTCTTTGCCAAGGAAACGCATTAAAATATGCGTTCATCACCCGGCATAAGAAGACCTGGCCAGTCGATGTAATGAGTCGGCTCTTGGGTGTCAGTCGCAATGCCTATTATCGGTACTGCCAGCGTCAACGCGAACGGCTGCCGAATGCGGAGCACGAGGCGATGATTGAGGCTGTGAAGGAGGTCGCTCAAAGTAGCGACAAGAGCTATGGCTCCAGGCGGATGAAGCACGCCCTGAACGCTCTGGGCTATCCAGTGGGTCGGCGAAAGGCGCGGTCGCTGATGCGTGAAGCAGGCGTTAAAGCCCGGTACCGGAGGAAGTTTAAGGTAACCACCAACAGCGACCACAAGCAGCCAGTGTTCGACAACGTGCTGGCACGAGATTTTAGCGCCGCTGAGCCTGATCAAGCGTACGTCGGTGACATCACTTACATCTGGACCCGGGAGGGCTGGCTGTATCTGGCGGTGTTCATCGATTTGTTCAGCCGACGGATAGTCGGTTGGAGCATGGGGTCGCGGATGACCACCAGGTTGGTAACAGACGCCTTGAACATGGCCATTTGGCAGCGGCAACCAAAGCCCGGTTTAGTCGTCCATTCGGATTAAGCCGACGAAAACGTTAAGCCGAGAAACCGTGGCCCTGCCCACTGTTCCTTGAGAACTGGGGCTATTCCCCGGCATAACAATTCCGGTGTTTATCTGAGCGTGTAGAGCATTTGCAGTTTTTCTTCGCTGAGCCATTCCATATCCGATTGGCTGATGCCGGGCGTTGCTGCGTTCATGGCGGCTCTCATCATGTCCAGGGTGGCGAAAGCGTAGAAGGCTGAGGTAGTGCTCATGCTTTCATGTCCGAGCAGTTGCATGATGATCGGCAGTGGGATCCCTTGCTTGTAGAGATCCATCGCCTTGGTTTTGCGCATCATGTGGCAATGCAGTGTGACGGGGATCGAAGAACAGGTGCCTCGGGCGAGGTCCCCAGCCTTCTTGAGTATCGCTGAGACGCTGTCTTCCGAGAGCCGGATGGGTTCGCCGAGATGGCGGCTGTAAAACAGCGGGCGCACGGCGGGCAGGTTTGCCCAGTGAGGGTGGAATTCGTTGAGATAAACCTGAAGGTGTTCGACTGTTTTGTCACCCAAGGGCACGACACGGCTCTTATCTCTTTTTCCGCTGAGCGTCAGGTGCGCCGGTTTCGTCAGTTTGAGCTCGCCCAGGGTGAGGCCGGTGATCTCACCGACGCGTGCTGCGGTCTCGTAGAGGAGTATCAAGAGCATTCGGTTGCGTCGAAACTTCATAGTGGAGCCGTCGAAAGCCGCAAGGATTGATGCGGTTTCGTTCTCCGGAAGGTATTCAATGGGCTTTTTCGGTGGGGTCGGGGCCTTGAGCGTCTTGGCTGCGTCGTTCAGTGCGACCAACCTGAGGTCTTCGCGGGAGACGTAACTGAGGAACGCTTTGACCGCCGTCAATCGCAGGGTCAAGGTTCTTGGCTGGTACCTTTTGGTCTCGCGCATCCAAATGAGCCAGCCTTTGATGAACTTTCGTTCGAAGTGATCGAAGCTGATGTCCTTGCGCTGGATGTGCTGCACCTCGATGAGGTAGTCCACGAAGCATTCCAAAGAGATCCGATACGCTTCGATGGTTTTTGGAGACAGTGCCCTGATTTTGGGCATGTATTCATGCAAATAGTTTCGGGCATAACCCCAGAAATTTGGGGTGGCGTTCCTGATGTCGCGTTTCATTCGAATCCCACCTCCGGCAGAATCCTCTGACTTTCACGAGTAATGTCGGCGTATCCGTTCATGAAATCCGGAGATGTGTGGATGTAATAATAGGTGCTGTCCAGCGAAGCATGGCCCATATATCGGGCCAGGTAGGGCAGCATTGCGTTAACGTCGGTGCCTTCGGCCATCCACCGTTCGATGTTGGCGTAAGCAAAGTGATGCCGAAAGTCATACGGGCGCGGTTGCTTTCCTTCTAAGGACCGCGGCAGGCCGGCTTCGTCCCAGATCCGGCTGAACATGACCCCAATCCATGCTGGCGTCACCGGGCTTCCCGTAGAGGACTGGAAGAACACGGCTCGATCGTTCCCGAAGACGTGGCGTGATGCGTGATCGCAATCCGTCAAGATGCCAACGATCTGTTCGGTGAGGGGAAGCCGCCGGCTGCGATTGGCCTTGGACCAATGCACGTCGATGACGCCGTCAGCGAGGTTCACGTCGCCCACTTTCAGCCTGCGCGTCTCGCAAGTGCGAAGTCCGCAGGAATGCATAAGTGCGAAGAACGCGACAGCTTGCCACTTCCACGGTGATGTCGTTTCCAACCGTGCCGCAGCGTGAAAGAACATGCTGATTTCTTCGTGCGTCAGCAGGTATGGCTGGGTGCGGACGAAGCCGGCCTTCCAGTCGTCCGACAAAACGTACGCATTCTGGTTGCCGTTGATTCGTTCCCATCGGCCAAAATCCCTGATGTAAGACATCCACGATCGAGAGCTATTGGGCCGGCTCGATTGTCTGAGGACGACCCACCCTTCAACAGTGATTCGGTCGAAGTTTTTCAGGCCGCGTTCAGAGCAGTAGCGGTCAAAATTCCTCAAATACCACACGCGGGAATTGCCGTGAAAGCCCATGCTTGTCTTGAAGGCGAGGTAACGCTCCAGGTCGGGCGCGAACACGCTAGTGAAGCTGGGCCCGTTCATCGCAGCGTTCCCTGATCGAGCGGCAGCGGGAGCACGCAGGCGCGCAGGTGCCCGGTATCCGTGCTCAAATACACGTTGGTGGAATCCGGGCTTGAGTGGCCAAGTACTGCCGATATCGTTGGCAGAGGTGTTCCTGCACGAAGGAGTTTCGACGCCGCATTATGGCGGAGCAGCCTGGTCCCAACCTTCGTGCGGTCCACCCCGGCAGCTGCGAAGACCTTCCTCGTCACTTCATAAATGGAAGAATGATCTGCCAGCTCGGTATGAGGCGCGAGCATACGCAAAAACAGAGGGTCGTCCTCAGAATTCGTCCGCTCATTGAGAACATACTGTGCAAGCTTCCCAGCGATCACAGGGAGCAACGGAAGCGTCAGCGGATTACCGGTTTTCTGCTGCACGATACCGATCGTTGAACCGCGCCAGTCGATGTCCTTCAATCTCAGGGCGATCAGGTCGCACGCCCGTAAACCCGTCACTAGCGCAAGCAACACGATCGATGCGTCCCGTGCAGAAACCTCGCCATGAGTGCAGGCGTGGACAACGGCCAATTCTTCGTCATTTCCCAGGAGAGGTACGATTCCGTGGTGGCGCTTGACGTTAGCCATTTTCAGGGCATTCAGCAGGTCACCACGTCGCGTGAAATTCAGGAACGGACGGAAATTCGTGACCACAGTCCACATCGCAGTTTCAGCCCACCGTCCCCGCAACGATTCGAGAAATCTAAGGACACTGGTACCGTCAGCCATGGCCAGCGACGTCAGCCCGGTGCCCTCCAAATAGAGAAGATAGTCGCAGGCCGCATGACCATAGGCACTCCGCGTGGCCACCGCTAGGCCACGTTGCTCCATCTCCTTTGACCACGAGGCCAATAACGCGGTGAAATCCTCGGACTGCGGACCATCCCCACCCCCACCGCGCTTTTTCGTCGAGAGGTCCACCCGCCCGGTCAGCAGGTAGCCGTCGAAAAGTCGCACCAACCGGCCATAATCAGAACGGCGCTGCGCACTGAACATACCCGTCCGCGGACTCGTCGTCATCGACGCGAACTCAGCGCCCAAACCAGGCGAATACACTCCGGCCTGTTTCTGTGCCAACAGCGCCAGATACCGAAGTGACTTACGGTACTGACCCATCGTCGACTCCGCGTAGCCGGCCGCTTCCAGCGCGACAACAACCCGCCCACCAATATTGCTGACCATCGTGTCCATAGCAATTCCCTTCGTTCATCTGTGGATACGACGAAGATAACACCAGAACTGGCCTCAAACATTAGGCCGAAGAAATAGCCCTAGTTCTCAAGGAACAGTGGGCAGGGCCACGGTTTCTCGGCTTAACGTTTTCGTCGGCTTAATTCGGATCGAGGCTCTCAATATGCCAGCAACGCTTATCGGCGATTGCTACACGCTAACGGCTTTGTTGGCAGCATGAGCCGCAAAGGCGATTGCTGGGACAATGCGGTCGCTGAGAGCTTTTTTGCGAGCTTGAAAAAGGAACGTGTGCAGTGGCGAAGCTACCAGACTCGCACCGAGTCACAGCGGGACATTCTGGATTACGTTGTGATGTTTTATAACAGTCGGCGGCTGCACTCGACGCTGGGTTATATGAGCCCGATGGGCTTCGAAGCAGCTGTTGTTGAACTGAGGAAAGCCGCTTAACTGGGTTGTCACAAAGTACTTGACCACTCCAGTCATTAGTGGTACCCCTAAGGGGTTTTCCGTAGCTCGCTATTGTGACAGGACGCGTCAAGCTTGCCAAAGGGTAATGCCCTCGCGGGCGATGTCCTGCAGGGTATCTTTTTGTGCAGAACTCTCAGGGTCACACCATTCGGTTTCCCAGACCGGAAACGGTCGAATCAGTACACCCGACGATAATAGGAAGTCATAAGCCAGGTCAGAGAGGCCCATCAACGTCTCCGTAAAGTCTTTAGGCTCTCCGCGGAACAGCACTGCCACATTGATATCACTGTCGGAACTGTAATCATCGCGCGCCCGGCCACCGAACAAAACCAGCAGGATGACATCATCTGAAAGCAGCTCTTGAAATCGTAGAACAGCTTCCCGTATATCAACTTTGATATCCATAAAGGTTTGCTCAAGACCAACCGGCGCGGCATTTTCCCAGTCGATCATATCCTGAGGAACTGGCGCATCAGGATCACACTGGGCAGTCAGGTCACTGAGCTTATACGATAGTTTTCTACTCATCAGGCGTTTCCTATCCCTTTCAGACGTCCAAAACAATCGGCGGGTTTGTGGGCACATACCGAGGCGTGCAGGTACTGGCGTTGACCAGGCGGGTGCGGCCCAAAGTGTACTCACCATAGCCTTCGTGAATATGGCCAAAAATATGCGCTTTCAGGCTTAACTGTTCAAGTCGATGCAGCAGGTCCACACACCCAACATTTTGGCACTTAAATCCCATGGACGCCTCATCCCCAATATTTTTTGGTGGGCCGTGGGTAATCAGCACATCGGTGTCGTCTGGAATCTGCACCCAACGATCATGTATGGCCTGCCCGCGATCCAGCATGAACGCCCAGTCCTGAAATGTCGGTGTCCAAGGTGAGCCCCAGAACCGGACGCCTTCAATCTCAACTCCGCTATCCTCAAGATAAATGGCGTTGGCCAGCGCGTCCCTGGCTAACTCCGGCGCTTCCTGGAACACCCAGTCATGGTTGCCTGCAATCACTATTTTGTGTCGGTGGGGCAAGGTTCCGAGCCAGTCATTGAGGTCTTCCACATTATCCAGGGTACCAGCACCCAGGCAATCACCCGCATGAATCAGCACATCGCCATCCGGCACGTCTGGTATGCGCCGATGCAGGCTGTGGGTATCGGAAATACAAACGAGCCTCACGGCGTTCCTCCATATACCCTTAGTACCAATTAGTAAGCCGAAATACTAATTAGTATTTCGGCTTACTAATTGGTACTAAGGGTGAAATTTCACTCAAAGTTACGCCCTGCCTTTTCTCGGATAGCCAAGTCCATTTCTTCAATACTGACCACGCGATTCGAAGTAACACGCCCTTTCAAGTGTGCGATATTCGGCGGGGTTAACAATTCTTCTTCCAGCGTCCAGTCCATAAATGGCAGTAACCGAATCATATTCCGGGCATCGTCCACGCCCCGGTGGTGGTGTCCCTCTAGTGCCAAGCCGTGGAACTCCAAAGCGTGGACCATCCCATTCTTTCGCTTTTGTCCGGTTGTTCGGCGCCAGATCCGCTTCAGGTTCAGGTGGGGGTAATTCATCATCGCGGGAAACACACCCTGCTTTTCGCTGTCGGCCAGGATATGTAGACGGTCGTAGTTGCCCCAGCTGCACCAGATAAAATCCTCACGCGGTTGACCCAACCACACATCAATCAGCTTGCAGGCTTCAGAATAGGGCGGCGCGGCCTCAATCATCGACTGATTGATACTGGTCAGCGATGTACAAAAATCACTGACCAGAGGGTTCTCCGTGGGTCGCACCAGGAACGATTGGCTATCCAAAAGCTCGCCAGCCCGGGTCGCCAGGGCACACCCGAACTCAATGATTTCCATGTTGTGGATGCTCTGAGTTTCGCCCGCCGGCGTCCTCCGGTTTTCCCAGCAGGTAGCCTCCAAATCAACAATTAATAGAGGACGTTCATCCATCTAATGCGTGCCTCTTAACCCAGTTAAAAATATCGTTAACGGGCACCAACGTCATGTTTCCCGTTTGCTGCAGCGTATCGATCCAAACCTGATTGCCTTTTTGAATCACATCAGCGGTGCCAATATGCCCAGACACAACGGCTGTGATGCCCGCAATGGTTTGGTCTGACCCCTGGGCCCGATTCCAAGGCCAGGTGCAGTCAATCGCAAATCGGTCAGACGGTGCCGCCTGCTGAACATCCTGCCAGTTATCCGCGGGGCTTTGCGCATGCACCAAGCCGAGGCTGCCGTGTCCGCATTCGAGCGTGATCGTCAAAGGCATCTGCTGGAGGCATTCGGTGGTCAGTTTTTGCTGCTCAGAAACGTCAATGCAATCGACCCACGCACCTCCGATCGATCGGTGCTTATCCTGGTACTGGCCATCGAGCGAGCGGGCAACAAACATAAGCTCGTGGTTCCCCATGAGGCAGTGCACATAATCCGTGGCTAATACCCAGGCCAGCAATTCTTTCGATTTTGGCCCACGATCAATGACGTCACCCAACAGAAAAAGTCGATCCACTGCCGAGTCAAAGCCTGCCTCAAACAGAGCATTTTGCAGTGCGTCATACTGGCCATGCAGGTCACCACAGAGCCAATCCGTACCCTTCGGGTTTTGAGAAATAAACGTGTGAGCCGTTAACTTAGAAATCAACACAGTTCTCATCAATGAGAAGGTCCGCTATTGCACCCAGAAAACCTGGATTGTCTAAAAATTCCTGCTGTACCTCTTCCTCAATTCTTATGCGTCGTGCCGGGTCATTTAATTCCAAAAGTGTCTCGCACACGAGGACGTTGGCGCGATCGACAGACTGTATAGCGGAGATGAGGGCGTCGCGAACCTGCGTAGACATCGTTTCACCTCCTGCACTTTCAATGCGGTTTCACATTAGCGTCATTAGAAACAGATACGACGGACTAGCTATAAGCTCACTGTACTTATAAGAATATTAAAACCAGGAATCGCCTTGATGGATACGGTTGACTGGGGGGTAAAACGTAAGCAGTGTTCACTTTGCAATTCCTAGGAAAACAGCCAGGCAGCGCTCAACCTCTATCAGTGCATCTGCGTCGATACGGCCAAAAGCTGTCCCTACTTTGTCGAGCCTCACCGTCACAGCCTTGTCGATCATCACCTGCGAAGGCTTCTTTAAACCATTCACGGCGTTTGGCTGGATGGTGATGCGCAGCAGTGGCGCAGAAACAAGCGTGCCGGTAATAGGCAAGACCGTTGTACTTGTGTGCTCCCTGAACAGGTCAGCCTGAATAACCAAAGCAGGTCGCGGTTTTCCAAAGTCCCCTTGTACGGCGATAGTGACGAGATCACCACGCTTCATTCTGACCAGCTCTCAATATCATCCAAGGCTTGATCCATGAGCCGCTGCGTAGCTTCGTCGGCGCTATCGGCCTGAGACACAACCAGGCATTGGTGGCGGCACTCTTTCGCAAAGTCGGGGCGGCGGGTGTCTGGCACCCAAATCTGAATAGGTCGAAGCCCTGCCATGCGCAATGCGTCGCGGTGCTTTTGAACTCGTGCATTAACACGGTTAGTGGCCATAAAAATTCCCCGTAGATAATGTTACATGTTACACGTTAAAGTCGTTACATGAAACGCGCTTTTAACCATGGGACTACTTAGAGGTTGGGGCAGCTGCATCCGCTCAAACTCGACCTGCAAGCCGGTTTTTCTGGCTTTGCCTTGTAGCTCCACTCCTTCGCCGCTGCACTAGGCCTTATCATCCCGTCCACCCCGGCCTTTGTTTCGACTTCTGGCTAGTTTTCCCTTCATGGTTTTGGCAAAACAATCTAATTCACTACATAACACCCGTACGCAGCGCCGTCAGGCCCACTTCAGCTTTTGCTTCACAGGAACACTCGAACTCACTCTGCAATCCCCCATGAGTACCATGGGTACTGCCAATCTAACTGAGTTCTATGCGAGGGCGATGCATATCACATGCAGACAGTTTGCGCCTTTGCCTATGCCGATTCTCAAAGCTGCGCGAATTTTTTCACCAGGCTGTGGTGTCCACTCCCCAGGAATTCGACGCTCATGAAGCGCCGCAACAGCGTGTCGACCGTTACAGAAAAGTGCCAACCGCCAAACCCTTACACCTTTATACCGCTTGGGTAGCAGCTCAACACTGAGCACTGTGAAAACATCTGACCAATAAGCCAAACGAAGGTTGGGTCCAATATTTTCAGTCATGGGCTACCTCCTGAATGCTGTTCAAAGTGCGTTCCAGCTGCTTGATATACCACCCCATACTCTCACTAGACGGCTGTATGCGATGTGTGAGCATTTGTTGGCATACCCAAGTCTCCAGTGCCTCGTCATTAGAGCGTTCACCACCCAATCCCAAGTGGAGGATCAGCTCGCGTCCCGGAGCGATTTGAAATACACCACTCAGCGCACTGGCTGTATTGCGAATAATTCGGCGTTCCCGCGGAAGCAGGTTCGCCACTGGAATAAAGTTCATTAGAAAATTCGGATGCAATTCGGCGCTCATCGAAAACCCCCTGTCTGTGCGTTATTTGCGGCGCGATATGCTCTGCAGCAACCAGCCCAAAAGATGCGCTAGGTCATCTTTCGATTACCTATAGCTACTAGAGTAGCGACAAGTCATCATTCTAGAGGGGCCAATGTTTTTGTCAAGCAACTTTTGTAGATCGTGCGCATCAAAAGATGAGGCGAGCACTCGAAGCTGCTAAACTAAGCGCCTTCTAAAAAGGGGGCTCGAATGATTCGGTTTCGTTTGAAAGAGTTAATAGCAGAGAAAAGTTTCAAAGAAGATCGGCGCGTAACCCTGGATGAAGTTGCGAAGGAAACAGGTATTCATCGGACAACGTTGTCGAAGATCGCTAACCAGCGTGGATACACAACCAATACCGACATTCTAGATAAGCTATGCGCTTTTTTTAGCGTCCCTTTGGAGGGCGTTGCGGAGTATCTGGATGATGAGGAAAGTCAGAGTTAGCTCAGCATGCTGCTGAACATCAATTTCTTGCCATTGGGGATCCTGGCACATAACAAGAAAAAACAGCCGAAAGTACACGCGCCTGCGTGAATTTTGAGGGGCTCCGCTCCGCGTGGTGCGCTACTTTTCACGCAGGCGCGCCAGTTTTAGGTAGAAAGGGCAGCATCTGCTGCCGATAACAGGTCTTATGGTAAAGAGAGCGTCGCATTAGGATGTTTACGCCTCGACAAGCGCCCTATGAGCATATCCATGGTTTTTATCAGCACTGCCTTTTTTTTCGGGCCCAAATATCGGCCTGTTTCTAACTGACGCGAAGGTTTGGATTGGTCGCAAAGCGAACCTTTTCGCCGGGCCCCGTGACCTGGCAATCCCTCCAGATTCACCAGAAGACCTGACGCCAAGGGACCCCTAGCAAAATTCTAACTGGCGGAACACTCTAATCAAAGGTGCAAATAAAAAACATTTACAATAAATGTTAATCGAGGTTAACAACAACCAAAACCATGAACGTGAAAATATTGAAAGGCTCTAACAATTACTACTTCAAATAATCCGAATAGTGCGAGTATATGCCCGAAACAAAGATAACCAGAAACCTTAGCATGCTCTTCCACTCGCCATAGTCTTTATCTTTCTCATCGTAGTAATAGATCTTGTGCACTAGTTTATTTCTAGTTTCGTAAATTTTTGTGGAACCCTTTTCAATAATTTTTTTCATCCTATCCTTTTCTGAACCAACGTCTTCAGGCTCATTTATTAATCCAAGGTGTATTAATTGCTCCAATTGATCCTCCGGCAAAATAGATAGGAGTGCTTTCAGCGATTCTTTCTCAAAAGGGCGCCAACCTAGTTCCTCATAACACAGTTTCGCCAAATTTAAAGTAGGCACGCCTTCAAAATCATCTCCCAGCTTCACTTTTAGCTTAATCATTCTTGGAATTTGGTAGATAGCCTCAATCGATCTATAAAGCTCTAAGAATGCATGTTCCCAATATGTGGACGTGAGCGCGCTAAATATATTATCAAATAGGAGTGGGCTTTTCTCGACGAACAACTCACGCATACCATCGCCGACATCCCCAAAGGGAAGGCGAACACATGAGGAGTTATTACTAAGAATGTATTGAGCCTTTAACTTTTCATCCAAATCTCGAACAATGCTATTTTTGTTAACTTCAAATAAAAAAACCTCCTCAAAATATTGTTTGATTTCATCAAAATCATGGCCTTCGTATAATGGGTCTAAATGCTGGGATGCGAGATCCTGTTCAAGATGGATCCGAGAGATATCGCTTCTTAACTTAAGACCAACATCATTGACCAATCTGAGGAAAATTCCAGCATGAAGGCCATACTCAAAAATTTCTGCACCTGCTAAATTTTCCAAATCTTGCGTTTGAAATTTACAGCCAGTGAATCCTACAAAAGTCCTGTGCCGAACCTCTTCAGCGGAGCCGGGCTCCAAATTCAAATCAAATGAGAACCACTTAACATCATGGAGGATCTCCCCATGCCCTGATATTTTCAAACGCTCAAAATGCTCGAACTCCTTTTCATGGCCATCATGATTAGGTTTTAGTCGCAATTTATCTTGTTCTTTATCCAAAACAAGATCACCTAACAACTCCTTGAAAAGAAATTTAATATATTTGATAGCGTTCGGCATTATCTAGCAACCCAACAAGGTTCAAAAGAAGGTAACTGGTCTGAGTGATGGATTAGAGTTCTGAAGGCAGCGAAGAAATATTCCCTTTCAAATTCGCCGACCTTTCCACTTCTGCGGCTCAATCGCTCGTTTATAGTCGCAAGGTCCAAAAACTCGCTCAGCTCTTCTTGGTCCATAGCTTTTAGCTTTCTGATGAGTCTTTCTAGCGAATCCTCTAGTCGAGTGAATTCTTTATGAGTTCTTTCTTCATCATAATTGAAGCCTGGGTCACCGTATATGTATGTGGCGCAAGCGACAAAAAAACCAACGCCTGCTGGCGAACTCTTAAATATATCCCTTCCGCTGGAAATTTTACCTTCGAGATCTTCATTTGCAGTAACTTTCGACATTTGCTCATCAAGTCTTGCCATAAAATCTAGCGTTTTAGCAAAATAATCAATAAATTCTAAATGAGCCGTAGCTTCAGTGGCATCCATTCGAGCAAAGTCTTCAGCAACCCTATCTTTCAGGTCGATGTGCACTTTTCGTGAAGTAAACACTAGGAACAATTCAACGATCTTATCCGCATGATATTCTGCAGCCCCCTTTCTTCTTTCCCTATCATCTACGCCAATTGCTTTAATATTCGGCGCTCTTTCTTTAATTTCTCTCAACAGTGGTCTATAGATAGTTTCTAATTGCCTACGCATATCCCAAGGAACTTGCCCCGTATTAAGAACAAGCATTCTGTAAACTAGGTTTCCAATGTTTCTTGAAACCCAAACTTCTATTCGCACGGGATTGTCGCCGATATCGTTATCTTTTTTCGCACTCAGGATAGCCGTTGTTCTCTGCATTCCATCAATTACCGACAACTGATCGGAATCTAGGCTGGCCAATATGCTTTCCAGTTCTTCTTGAGTTTGTGTTTTTCCTATCTCATTAAAAATATCTTCCTCAACGACGACACCCAATACAAGCGGCGGCAAGATTGATCCCAACCTAATATCCTCAACCATTCGAGCCCGGATACTTCTTCCAGTTTTAGTTTTCAGAGGAGCTCGCTGTCCTTCAAGGCCCCCTTGTTGATCCTCATAAACTCTTTCGGCAAGTCTCAGATAATTATCAACGGTTGTTTCGTAAATGAGAGAGTGGCAATCACTTCTTTTGTCTTTTAAATTCAATAGATACATAAGCACCTCAAAATACTGATGATTCCAACATTTGTGAATAGTAGGGCTAATCATCTCAGATTTATGTAGATCGCACCACAGGAAGCACAGCGATCTATCTGGCCTAAGATGGGTACTCCGAGCTACCTTATTAAAATTGACAAACGACTAGAGCTGAAACGCGGGTTCGTAAGTAGCCTGAACTACTACCTAAAAGACTACTGCAGGGGGCATGAGGCAAGGATCTCACAGCCTTAGGATTCAATTTCGACCGAAAACGTCAATCTTGGGGCCGGGACAACAAAATGTTTTCACATGTTTGATGTAGAGGCAAATACTCACCCTTGCAAATGACATTCAGTGAGATCGTCTTGCGTTACGAATGTTCGCTTTTGTTTACGACTGGACTTACCCCGATACAGTAGATACTCCTAGCTTGATTTGACTTACCCAGGTGCAGTGGAGGCGGTGCTACTAAAACTACCAGCCTCTTCTTAGCAACGCCTGCAAGAGTTTTCCGATCAGCTTGATTCAAGGTTTGTAGCGATTCAACGACCTGTGGTACCAACCTAGGTCGGGAAACGGTCGTTTTCTAGACGTTAGCCGCGCACCCTCCAAAACCCCGCTTTTGCTGGTGTTTTGCGTTCAAAAACCGCGCTCAACAATCAAAACCTAGTAAGTGGATTTCTACTTGCTGAGGGCCCGATAAACGGTCATGCGTGAAACACCCATCTCTCTGGCAACCTGGGCTTTCGTTTGCCCGCGTTCGATGCGGTCATGGATCTCGGCCTCGTTGATCACTTTTTTGCGGCCTTTATAGGTGCCTTTTGCTTTCGCTGCTTCAATGCCGGCACGTTGCCGGTCTTTGATAAATTTTAGCTCCATGTCCGCGACCATGCCAAGCACGGTAATTACCATGCGGCCCATTTCGCCCTTGGTGGTGATATCCGGCTCAAGAATTCGCAACGAGGCACCCAGGGTATCCAGTTCGTGGACCAGGTTCAGAATATCTCTTGTGGAGCGGCCAAGGCGGTCGAGCCGGTGAACGACAAGCTCGTCTCCCTTACGAAGAAATTCCAACACAGTATTCAGCTCGGTTCGTCCATCGCGGGAAGCGCCTGATCCTGTTTCAGACCGAATGACCTCACAGCCGGCGGCGGTCAGCTTACCGATTTGAATATCAAGATCCTGGCTGTCGCTACTGACGCGGGCGTATCCGATGCGAGACATGGCTTTCTCCAATCACACTGTCACATTAGGGTGGCACTAGTTATGATACTGTCACTAATTAGACAATTAAACCCTAATGTGACATTTGAGCGTGTAACACTGAGAAGTAACGTTGAGGTGTACCTTATTGTGACGTCCGGCATAGCCTTGCTCACTAAACAGTAAAGAGAGCGCACTAGGCCACGTCGATAGGCGCAATTATTTAAATGTTTATTAGAACGATTATCTTTATTTTATTAAGGTCCTACGTAGGACCCGCAGGCACTCTGATGGCTCAGAAATTTTCCAGGCGTAATTAATTTCAAAAAATTAAAAATTTCTACCAAACTTTTCAAAACTTGACACAGACTTTAGTTTGCTTCAAACTAGCTTCCAGAATATAAACAACTCAACGGAGAGCTACCGTGGCAAAAACAAAGCACATCCAGAAGCGCATGAGTCAACGCGGAATCAATTCACGGTTGGTCGACCTGGTCTCCCAGTTCGGAATGGATCATGGTGACAAAGTCATTCTGACCCGCAAGAACACAGAGGCGTTGTTAGGAGCCGTCAATGGACTAAAGGCAGACCTCTTGGCGATCCAGTCAAAAGGCGGCCTGGTTGTTGTGGAGCAAAATGATTGTCAGATCACGGTGTACGCTCTGGATAGCTACTCACGCAAGAAGGCAGGAGGTGACCGTGTTCTCCACTGAGCAAAAAGTATTGAAGGGTGTCGTCGACATCCTCAGTCGTGAAGGCATGATGCCTCATGAGGTGGCCGAAGAGCTGTCACTGCTCACCGCGTGGGCTGCTTTCAGCCATCAACAGCACGGCGATGTTCATTGGAATGAACAGCAACCAGACCTGCAATATGCGTTCAATCGAATGTCGGAAAGCTTAGGAGAAAACGGACAGGTTTTTGAAACTTCACGTTTACCCAACAAGCTTTCTGACGCTTCAATCAGCGCGGTCATGGAGCTTCTGAACTCTTTAACGGAGTGCTCCCACAGAGATCTGGCTCTAGCGTTAAACGCCGTTGTGGAAGAACTGGACACTCCCAATCGAATGCTGACTGCTGAATCAGCGCAGTTGTTAGCTGCGCTCTGCGATCGTGGAGAACAAAGTGTTTCGCTTTACTATAGTGAGAGCGTTCCGGTACTGCTGGCTTTAGATTCTGTAGAGAAAGTCTTGGTCACGCTGGGCGTGGTGTCAGCGTATTCGGTTGCAATGGGTTACTTGCTAGAAACGACCCTGCAATTTAACGATTCGGCCGAATCCGAAACCCCTTCTGGTTTAGCAGATTTTGTTATCTCTGTACCTCCACTACAGGCAAAAGCAAAAAATTCCAAACTGAAGCAGGACGAATTGGCAACCTTGAAAGTTGCGCGAGAATGCAGCGTGAGGGGTGTTGTTATTGTGGCGCGCAGCGTTCTCAATTCCAGAGCCGCAATGGACGTGCGGGTAGAGCTGATCAATAACAACTGGCTGGACGCGGTTATTGGATTGCCTAAAGATACATTTTTGAACACCGGAGTTCCGCCGGTCGTGTTAGTGATTGATAAAACTCGTCAGAAGGGGGCCCCCATCGTCTTCATTGAGGCAGGTGTTCCTCAAACCGACGATGACCGCAAAAAACTGGTGACATTAATTAGAGACAAGAAACCATCTAAGCAAGGCGCAACTGCATCCCAGTCGGACATTCAAAAGAACGACTACGACCTTACCATCAGTAGATACAAGCTCGGCTTGGCAACACTAAAGCTGGAGCAACTGGAAAACACCGTGTCGCTAGATGGTGTTGCAGAGATTGTGCGAGCTCAAAATTTAAAGGCTACAGACGAAAGTGAGTTGACTACAGTATTTCTGGAGGCTTCTGTTCGGGATATCACCGAGTCAGGACGCATGGGCACGCCACTAAAACTCACCCATGTTGATAAAAAACAACTTCGTCGAGCTCAAAATCAGCGAATTTATCCTGGCGATATCTTGCTCGCCATCAAAGGAAGCGTTGGGCGGTTAGCGTTTGTAGATGAATCTTGCAGAGAAAACTGGATTGCCGGGCAAGCTTTCCTAATCATTCGGCCTAAAGGGACTGCTGTTTCCACGCCGTATCTATATCGGTATTTAGCGTCAGAGTTGATTCAGGAATACATCGAGGAGACTGCGACAGGTACTGTCATGGCGCTATTAAAGGCGGCTGATGTCTCGAATATTCTAGTACCTTTACCTGCCCCCGATTTGAAGGTCTCTGTTGAGTCTACGCACGCGGCAATTTTAGCCGAGTATGCCGCTGTCGAAGAACATCGCGACACTATCCGTCGCCTGGAGCAGCAAAACTGGACGCTGAATCACAGCAACGAGACTGCACTTGAATGACCAAAGATAAACCAGCTCGTGATGAGGGCGCTGTGACAGTTAAGGCTTGTGACGCTCCCACCACATTACAGCGTGCAGTAGATGTTATTCCGCGCAGCCATTATGGCGATCAGAGATTCCTCTGAGTGCCGAGGGCGACATTACCCAACAATACCGGAGTGCAAAGTCATGGCAGAAGTAACAGAGTTAGAAAGCGTACCGACGAGGGAAACACTTGGTGTGCTTAATAAGATACTGGCTGTAGCGGAAAGCATGACTGCGTTTGCCACGGCACCCTCCCAGCTCCAACTCATGGAGGCTACGGTGGCGGAGATGAGGGCAGACCGAGATAAGTACAGGGTACGGTTGGATCGGTTGGAAAATCCGGGTGAGTGACCACCCACAGATAATCGCTTCGTCGTACTCCGCAATGAACACGCTTGATACGTGCATCGACGCAATAAGCTCAGGCGGACGGCTCGTCTTTTATACATTTGGCGCTCTCGCTGAGTTTGAGCATGATCTGGTTCACGAGCGATTCTGGCAGCTACGGCGAGAAGACGTAAAGACTGCCGTGAACCTCCCATGGCTAGCTTGGACATTAAAAGGCAGCAGCGATTCTGTCGGACTTTCAGATCTCCGAAAATCGAAGTCGCCGCACACCTTGGTGCGGCTCGAAGGACAGTGAACGCATCTTTTAAAAGAATCGAATTGGCAGTCTGACTCATAACCTGCATGGCCAAAATTACATGCTGCTGAAAGGCTACTGTCTTACGTTTACCAACGAATGTATTCGCCACGGGAGGGTTTTATGGCTCTTAATCATGGAAAGCTCATGCAGGATCTGGAGCGTCTATCGTCGCAAACGGACGCTGATCAGTTCATTTTCGACTTTTTGCGTGCCTACCAGACTCCAAATTCCACACTAACCCGCCTGATGCAGGGCGGTGATCGCAATGTTGGCGAACGCCCAGGGGATGTCGGGGTTCGTCAGAAACTTTTTTTTCGCCCGGTAAGTGAAGACCCATACGCAGCAGCCGAGGCGCTACTTAATGAGAATGTGATTTCCCGGCATAAAATCCGCTTTGTGATTGTGACCGACTTTAAAGACCTAGTTGCTTACGATCTAGGGGTTGGTGACCGGATGGAGTGCGCCTTCCGCGATCTTTCTCTGAACTACAGCTTCTTCTTGCCCCTGGCAGGCTACGAGAAAGCCGTTGAATACTCTGACTCGCCCGCCGATGTTAAGGCCGCCGAGAAGATGGGGCGCCTGTGCGATCTACTGCGACAGAGTAATGACATGGACGCCCCAGGCCGGGTCCATGAGCTTAATGTTTTTCTGACCCGGCTATTGTTCTGCCTGTTTGCCGAAGACACCGGCATTTTCAAAGAAAACCAGTTTACAGCAGCCGTTAAGGGCAACACCTACAAAGACGGCAATGACGCCCATCAGGTATTGCGCCAGATTTTCCTAGCATTGAACACCGAACGCAGGCCCCGGGACCTACCTGCCCACCTAGCCGCCTTCCCATATGTAAATGGTGGGCTGTTTCGTGATGATCTGCCAGTGCCGGTCATGGGCGCCCGTGCCCGCCGCATGCTGTTGGATGCCGGCCAACTTGACTGGTCCAAGATCAACCCCGATATTTTCGGCTCTATGTTTCAGTCCGTGATTGATCCGGAGCAAAGGGGAAGCCTTGGTCAGCACTATACATCCCTGTCGAACATCATGAAGGTGCTTCGCCCGTTGTTTCTGGACAAGCTGGAGGATGCGCTGGAGAAGGCCAAGGGAAAGCCGAAACAGCTGGAGAAGTTGTTACAGCGAGTGCGGGATATCAAGGTATTTGATCCGGCTTGTGGTAGCGGCAACTTCCTGATCATAGCCTTCAAAGAGCTGCGAAAGCTGGAGATGCGAGTTTTGGAGGCACTCAATGACAGCACAAAGCAGAACATCCTGATCATGCCGGGGGTGCAGATCCAGAATTTTTACGGCATCGAGATTGACGATTTTGCCCATGAAATAGCGCTGCTAGCCTTATGGTTAGCGGAACATCAGATGAATATGGCATTTCTTGATAAATTCGGGCATTACGAGCCAACGCTGCCATTGAAAGCCAGCGGCAACATCTTTTTTGGCAATGCCTTGGGCCTGGACTGGGCGCAGGTCTGTCCCAAGCGGCCGGATGATGAGGTTTATGTTTGTGGGAATCCCCCTTTCAATGGGGCGAACTCCAGAACACCAGAGCAAAATGAGGCGATGAGCCAGATCTTCAGTGGCTTTAGGACCTATAAATATCTGGATTTCGTTGCTTGCTGGTTCTGGAAAGGTGCTCAGTACATAGCCGGTACCCAAGCAGAGATGGGGCTAGTTGCGACCAATTCCATTTGCCAGGGCGTGCAGACGGCAATGTTATGGCCGCCCATCTTGGAGAAGGGCCTTTCAATTCATTTTGCGTATCAAGGTTTCCAGTGGAAAAACAGTGCTCGGGATAATGCTGGCGTTCATGTTGCGATAATTGGTCTTAGTAACAACGCAACTATCAAGAGCCTGTATAAGAGAGTGGGTGGCGACTGGCACAAGGAATTAGTGGCAAATATAAGCCCTTACCTTTTGGAAGGGCCGGACACAGTAGTGAAAGGCCGAAGTAAAGCACTTTCCAGCAAAACAGTTATGGTCAAAGGAAGTCAGCCAACTGATGACGGAAATCTCCTTTTAATGCCTGAAGATAGAGAAAAGCTTCTACAAGCAGAGCCTGCATCAGCACATTGGATAAAGCGTCTTCTTGGCTCAGAGGAATTCATGAAAGGTAAAGATCGGTGGTGTTTGTGGCTTATCGATGCAACTGCGCATGACATTGGTTCAATGCCGAAGGTCAGGGAGCGAATCGAGAAGGTTCGGGATTTTAGGTTGGCCAGTAAAAAGAAAGCCACTAACAACCTCTCGGGAAAACCCCATCTATTTGCGGAAGTAAGGCACCCTGAAAAGGGGCAATATCTCCTTGTTCCTCGCGTTACGTCGGAAAGGAGGGAGTACGCTCCTATTGGTTTTTTTGATAATGAAATTATCGCAACTGATCTAGTCAATATTATTCCGAATGGAACAATATTCGACTTTGGCATTCTTTCCACGCAAATGCATATGGCATGGCTACACTTGGTTGGAGGTCGCTTAAAAAGCGATTTTCGTTATAGCGGAACTCTGGTTTACAACACCTTCCCTTGGCCGGATTGTACTGCCAAACAACGCGCTGAGATCGAAGCCCTGGCCGATGAAGTCCTTCTTACCCGCGAGGACACTTTCGACTGGACCATGGCCGAAATGTACGACCCGGACAAGATGCCCCCAGCACTTCGGGAGGCACACAGGAACTTGGATGATGCAGTAGAGCGGCTATACCGTGGTACTCCTTTCCGGGATCAGGCCGAACGCCAAGAGTTCCTGCTGGCGCGGTATGAAAAACTCATCAAGCAGGAAGCGGGAGTCTCAGCATGACCACGGACCTGATCCGCGTGGAGTACGCGCAAAACGGCAAAAGCAAAAAGACCAATGAGCTGGGAATGCGCGAGATGCAGGCCAGGGCCTATGAAGCACGGGATAAGCAGTACCTGCTGCTCAAGGCGCCTCCCGCTTCGGGTAAGTCGCGGGCCTTGATGTTCCTGTCGCTAGATAAGCTGATAAACCAGGGTGTTCGCAAAGCGATTGTGGCGGTGCCGGAGACATCCATCGGAGCCTCATTCGATAACACGCCACTCTCCGAGTTTGGATTCTATGCCGATTGGAAAGTGCGTCCCGAGCACAATCTGTGTACCCCTGGAAGCGAGGGCAGTGAGGGCAGTGAGGGCAAAATAAATGCCTTTCGCCGGTTCATGCAACTGGATTCTTCGGAGGTCACGGATCGCGTGTTGGTGTGCACACACGCCACCCTGCGCTTTGCTTTCGAAAAGCTCGCTCCGTCCGAATTCGACAATACCCTGCTAGCTATTGATGAGTTTCATCACGCATCAGCTGACCGCGATAATCGATTGGGCAACCTGCTGGATCGGCTGATGAAGCATTCCAGTGCGCATGTAGTGGCCATGACCGGTTCCTACTTCCGGGGCGATACGGTACCTATCCTGCTACCGGAGGATGAGGAAAAGTTCAGTCGCATCACTTACACCTACTACGAGCAGCTTAACGGGTACGAACATCTGCGTTCATTAGGCATTGGTTATCACTTCTACACCGGCCGATACATGAGCGCGATCAAGCAGGTTCTGGACCCGGACAAAAAGACCATTATTCACATTCCCAACGTCAACTCCCGGGAATCGACCAAGGACAAATTCACGGAAGTGGATCAGATTGTGGATGCCTTGGGCACTGTTGAAATGACAGAACCTGATACCGGTATTCTCATCGTTCGTGTAACAGGCGGAAAGCGCTTGCGCGTAGCCAACTTAGTCGATGATACGGCTGAGCGGCCCAAGGTGATGGCCTATTTAAGACAGGCTAAAGAGCGGGATGATATCGACATCATCGTTGCCCTGGGGATGGCCAAGGAAGGTTTTGACTGGCCATGGTGCGAGCACGTACTGACGATTGGCTACCGCAACTCCATGACAGAAGTAGTGCAGATCATTGGCCGAGCCACCCGCGACGCCCCCGGAAAGAACCACGCGCAGTTCACCAATCTTATTGCCCAGCCCGATGCCGAGGATGAAGACGTTAAATTCGCGGTCAACAACATGCTCAAAGCGATCACTGTATCTTTGCTGATGGAGCAGGTGATGGCGCCGAACTTCAATTTCCGTCCTCGGGATCTTGGCGGTGAGCCGGCAGTAGAAGGTCCCGGTTCGATTGAGATAAATGGTATCGGCGGAAATAAACCTTCCCCGCAGGTTCAGCAGGCACTGGATAACAGCAGCGATATCTTGGCCGCGTTCATTCAACAGCCTGAGGCGGCTGCGGCGATCACTGGCACCATCGACCCAGAGGTGATGACACAGGCTGTGTTGACCCGGGTGATTCAGGAGCGTTGTCCTCAATTAACCTCTGAGGAAGTCGAAAATGTGCGCATGGGGATCGCGACACAAATGGCTTTGAGTGCCAGTGGTGGATTATTCACTGAAGACACCTTGCCCGACGATGCCGAATTCATTACCCCGGAGCCCACCCCAGAGGGTGAGGAAGAACCGCTGCCCGCTCCCCGGATCATTCCTGGCAAGGAGAATCGAGGTGGCGATGGAACCGGCGAGGATAAGCGTTTTTTGCAGTTGGCGGGCAAGTTCGTGAACATCGAAGACCTGAACATGGACATGATCGACCAGATTAATCCGTTTCAAGGCGCCTACGAGATTCTAAGCAAATCCGTCACGGCTGGGGTGCTGAAAACCATCCAAGATGAGATTCGAGGAAACCGAGTCGAGATGACCGAAGAAGAAGCGACAATTCTTTGGCCCAAAATTAAACGCTTCGTTAAAGAGCAGGGACGCAACCCTTATGAGTCCTCTCCCGACCCAGTGGAGAAGCGTTACGCAGAGTGTCTTCTCTGGTTGAAAAAGCAAAAAAGTCAACGCACACGACGGGCGGTTTGATCATGGCGCCGCGAGGATTCTTCAACCTGGATGAGATATTCGAGGATGATGATCAGGGATTACTCGACAGCCGGGATGCCAATCACGCTCCGAGTCAGATTCATCGTCTGCGCGAGGGTTTCGCCGAGATCAATGGCTTTGTAGATGGGCGAGGGCGAGTGCCGGCTGACGAAGGCGGGCAGTTAGAGCGACGCCTAGCAAGGCGTCTCGCAGCCATTCGTCAAGACCGTAGTAAGGCGCAGGTACTTGCTCAGAGTGACCGGCACGGGCTGCTGGGCAGCTCGCCAGAGAAGGCGGTGCAAGCGGACAGGCACTTTGATGAGGCCTCTGAAAACGTCACTTCGCTTGACGATATTCTCGCAGATGCCGATGGATTGCTTGATAGCGAGGCCCAAGAACTTTTTGAGGAGCGCCACGTTCAATTTGGCGCTAAAAAGAAAATGCCCGATGAAATCGCTCAGCGCACGCCCTGTCGAGACTTTGATCGATTTGAGGGACTGTTTAGCGGGGCCAAGTCGGAGGTCCGTGAGGATCACAGTGAAACGGTGCGTTTTGCTAAAGGCGCCCAGATCCAGGAGGGAGATTTTTTCATCCTTGATGGCGTTATGTGCCTAGTAGACAAGATTGGGGAGAAGAACGAGGGTGTCGGCCACACCCGCCATAATCCCCGGATCCGAGTTGTTTTTGACAACGAGACGGAATCCAACCTATTACTGCACTCATTCGCCCGAGCACTCTATAAAGATCCCAACGGGCGGCGCATTTTGATGGACCCGAATCGAGCCTTTGAAAAGATGCAGGGACTATCGCATCACGATCGGCGCAAAGGCGTGCTCTATATCCTTTCATCGCAGAGCACCAATCCGGAGCTGGCTGCCATGAAAGATCTCTACAAAATCGGTTACACCGAGGAGTCGCTTGATAAGCGTATTGCCGGCGCTCAGCGCTCATCTACCTATCTTGAAGCTCCGGTGAAAAAGGAGGCCACCTACGATTGCTATGGAGCTAGCCCACGGGCGGTGGAGCGGCTGGTCCACGCCATGTTGTCTTCGCAGAAGCTGAACGTCACTCTCACAGATAGCCAAGGGCGCCGGTACCGGCCAAGGGAATGGTTCTGTGTAGATCTAGAGACAGCGAAGGGGGTCGTGGAACGGATTGCCGATGGAACTATCAGCAACTACCGGATAGATGGCGTAAGCGGAAGACTGGTGGCCAAAAACCGGCGGTACTGGCCTCAGGGTGAATCTGGAACGGATTAGTCGACCGTGTGAAAGGCATAATCTGCTTTATAATTAAGCATCACCGCCCTCAAGGATCTGAAACCGGGAGTTACTGAGCTATGAACAGGGAACAAATGATCGAAGCGGCAAACGACTTGATCCTTCACCGGGCTGCCGATCGAATGTTGAAACAAGGCATAAGCCGTGAGAACGTGAACGAGTACCTACGAAAGACGCCGCTTGAACAAATTAAGGCAGACAATCTCAAGGCGGAGAAGGCGCAGCCTCACGCAGGATACAGCCTGATGGGCAGCATCATTGAGCAACTGGGGCATCAAGATGACGATATGGCGGCGGTTCATGCCGGGAGGCAACTGCAGTTAGGTTTGGAGTCCGGAGGCACAGTTGAACTGTCAGGGACGCAGAACGAGCGTGAAGCGGGTAAACACAAACCAGAGGTTACAGTGGAGTTCTTGAAAGCACTACCTGCAGGGTCACGAATTCGTAGCGTGACGCTACCGAGCGACAAACTTAAATGATTAAAACAGCTAAAAACTACATTCAATAGGCGCCAGAGGTTGATCCGCATACCCTAGAGACTTGTCAGCGTACAACCGAAGTTCAGTCGTCATATAATGTTTTCGGCTATACCAAGCTGACGGAGTTCTTCCTGGATAATTTTCATAAATTTAACTCTATCCTCCTGAGTATTTTCGCGATAACCCGACTCTATCGTTAAGATGTTCGTCACCAAGTGAGCCAGCCCTCGCGATTCGCCAGAGTCAATATGGGAAAGCAGCGCGTCTTTTATGCTTTGTCGAGAGTCCGCTGAGTACCGAATTTTTACAATGCCTTTCATAACAACTGTGGGTCCAGCACTCGGATTTTCTTGCGAGATCGATAAATACAGCTTTCCTGTCCACCTTGCCGTTCCTCCCACATTGCCTTTTCTTGCCAACCAATTCGCGATCCCCATTTCACCTCCCTGGAAAGTTGTTTCGTTATATAATAATCAGGTCATTTTCATCGATGTTCGGCGTCAACTATTCTTTCCGGTCATCCTAATTGTCGCCGAACACATCGTAAGCGCCAATAAATCAGCACCTACATTCCGACTCGCCGATTGCACACACTGATTCCTCACCAACTTCATAAGGAATCAGCATGACCCCAACCGAACGAGCGCACGTCTGGCAGCAGCACATCACTGACTGGGAAGCCTCCGGCGTATCCGGCAGCGCTTACTGCAAGCAACAGTCACTGGTTTATCATCAATTCGTTTACTGGCGCCGGAAGCTGGTCTTGACTGAAGACTCCCTGGAGCAAGAGCAAGCGGCCACCGGGTTCGCTCGGGTCGTTTCTGCTCCTGGCGCTGGCATCGGCGTAGCCGATGGCCTGGCCGTGTCACTGCCCGGTGGTGTTTCCATCACCGGTTTACACGCCGGCAACATTGAGTTGCTGGGCGCTGTTTTGAGACAGCTGTGATGCGCCACCGATATTTACGCCCGTCCTTGTCGTTGCCAGAGATTTATTTGTACCGGGCACCCGTGGATTTCCGCAAGCAGGCCCAGGGTCTGGCAGTATTGGTTGAACAGGAACTGGGCCATAATCCGTTTACCGGTGCGCTTTATGCCTTCACCAACAAGCATCGAAATAAGATCAAGTGCCTGATGTGGGAAGACAACGGTTTTGTGCTTTATTATAAGGCGTTGGCCGAGGAGAAATTCCAGTGGCCGAAGGCCTCGGATGAGCTGATGCCACTGACGGGAGAACAGATCAACTGGTTGCTGGACGGCTACGATATTGCCTTGTTAAAAGGACACAAAACACTGCATTATGAGGCGGTTAATTAGTCTTTTTTTGGTGCTTCAGGACGTTGTTTTTGCTATAATTTGTTCATGAAATTAAAGCCTAAAGCACCTTCAAAAACACCCGATGTCAGCGGCCTTTCAGCCGCTGAATTACGGTCGGCTGTCGAAGGTCTTCAGCAGGAACTGGCCGCCAAGAGCGTTGAAATTAAACAACGCGATCACACCATCCAGATTCTCGAAGAACTGCTGCGCTGGAAACGGATTCAGCAGTTCGGCGCCAGCAGTGAGAAGTCCGCACACCAGATTCATCTGTTTGACGAAGCCGAGCTGGAAGTTGAGATCGATGCCCTGCGCGATCAGTTGCCAGACGATGTTGCAGAGGAAGAGGCACCGCCGGCCTCCCGTAAGCGTCGCCAACGTGGCTTCTCGGAGACACTGCTGCGTGAGCGCATCGAGCTGACCCTCAGCGATGAAGAAAAAGTCGGCGCCAGTAAGACCTTCTTCACCAAGGTCAAAGAAGAGCTTCAGTTCATCCCCGCTCAGCTGAAGGTGCTGGAATACTGGCAGGAAAAAGCCGTGTTCGAACAGGATGGCGAAGAGCGTATCCTGGCCGCTACTCGCCCAGTCCATCCCTTAGGCAAATGCACGGCCACCACCTCGTTGCTGGCGTACATCATCACCTCGAAATACGCCGATGGCCTGCCTCTGTATCGTTTGGAGCACATGTTCAAGCGCCTGGGGCATGAGATCAGTCGCACCAGCATGGCACACTGGGTTATCTGCCTGGATGACGTGTTCAAACCGCTGATCAACCTGATGCGCGAAGTGCAGAACAGCGGTGATTATTTGCAAGCCGACGAATCCCGAATGTACGTTTTAAAAGAAAACGGCAAAACGGCGCAGTCTGATAAATGGATGTGGCTCACCCGCGGTGGCCCGCCAGGGCAACCGTCGGTTCTGTTTGAATACGATCCCTCAAGGGCGGGCAAAGTGCCGGTGCGTCTGCTTGACGACTTTAAGGGCATCCTGCAGGCCGATGGCTACTCGGGTTACGGCAAGGTGTGTCGGAATAACGGCATCACCCGGATCGGCTGTTGGGATCACGCCCGACGTAAGTTCGTGGAGGCCACCAAAGCGGCCAAGCCTCAAGGTAAAGGC
>RKMI01000177.1_pt1 | contig 33700 bp, 27 predicted proteins | sample 2174191 | NCBI WGS metagenome assembly RKMI01 (sample SAMN10236717, study PRJNA505201) | synthetic metagenome | isolation source: mock community containing 12 organisms: Thioclava sp. ES.032, Psychrobacter... | place: USA: Walnut Creek | collected 2015-10-01
CGACGCAGGGCGAAAGGATCCTTAGCGCCGGTAGGGCGCTGGCCAATACCGAAAATACCCACCAGCGTATCTAAACGGTCGGCTAGGGCCAGGGCTTGGCCGGTGGGCGTCTGGGGGATAGCATCGCTGGCATAACGCGGCAGATACTGCTCTTCTAACGCTTGGGCAACCTCTGCGGCCTCACCGTCCTGCTCGGCGTAGTAACGACCCATAATGCCCTGCAGTTCAGGGAATTCGAGCACCATCTCAGTGACCAGATCGCACTTAGCGAGCGCTACGGCACGTTGCGCATGGTTCACGTCACCATTAATCTGCTGGGCGATAAAGGTTGCAATTGCGGTGTTACGACGCGCTTTGTCAGCCAAAGTCCCCAGCTGTTGCTGAAATACCACGCTTTCCAGCTGTGGGATGCGCGAGGCGAGACTGTGCTTGCGATCGGTGTCGTAAAAAAAAGCCGCATCCGCGAGGCGCGGACGGATAACTTTTTCATTGCCCGAAATCACTTGTTGAGGGTCTGCACTGTCGATGTTGGAGATGGTAATGAACAGCGGCTTAAGCTTGCCTTGGTCATCCAGCAGGTGGAAATACTTTTGATTGGCCTTCATGGAGGAGACCAAACACTCTGCAGGGACTTCCAAGAATCGCTCGTCAAAGCTACCGGTTAGCGCTACAGGCCACTCAACCAATCCACTGACCTCGATCAGTAAGTCTTCGTCAATTACGGCGTTGGCTTCTTGCACTTCGGCTTCTGCCAACACCTGTTCGCGAATACGTTCACGACGCTGCTGGCGATCGGCTAGTACAAACGCGTTCTCAAGGGCGTCAAGATAATCGTCCGCATGCTCAAGCTGTATGGCATCCGGCGCGTGGAAACGATGGCCATAGGTGGTCCGACTGGCTTGTAAGCCAAGCGCTTCGGCAGCAACCACCTCGTTGCCGTACAGGGCTAAAAGCCAATGCACAGGGCGCGAAAACTCAATGCGCGAAGAACCCCAGCGCATGTTTTTAGGCACCGGCAATCCATGGATGGCTTTGCGCAAGATGTCGGGTAGCAGCGCTTGTACATTCTCCCCCGGCTGCTGTTCACGGTAGCCAAGCCAGGTACCTTTGTCGGTTTCAAGGTGAATCAATTCATCGACGCTGACACCGCAGGAGCGAGCAAAGCCTTCAGCTGCTTTGGTGGGCACACCATCTTTGAAGGCCGCCGCAAGGGCCGGACCACGGCGTTCAACTTCACGGTCTGGCTGCTTATTGGCTAGAGCGGCGACCTGAACCGCCAGACGACGCGGGGTGGCGTAAGCAGTAACCTTTTGAAAGGGGATCTCGGCTTCCAGTAGGCCTTTCTCTATGCCAGCCGCAAACGCATCAGACAGCGCATCCAGTGCGGTCGGCGGAAGCTCTTCCGCACCTAGTTCTAATAGAAGCGTATCAACAGCCATTATGCGTCTCCCTGGTCGGCTAATAGTTCGCGGCGTAGTGATTCCGTGGCCATGGGGAAACCCTCAGCTTTGCGCGAATCAAAGTAAGCAGTGGCGACGTTCCTTGCCATGGTACGAACGCGTAGAATAAAGCGTTGGCGCTCGGTGACCGAAATAGCGTGACGTGCATCTAACAGGTTGAACGTATGCGATGCCTTCAGAACTTGTTCGTAGGCGGGCAGCGGTAATTTGGCTTCTAGCAATTTGCCGCACTCTTTTTCCTGGTGGTCAAAGGCACCAAACAGCTGGTCAACATCGGCGTGCTCGAAGTTATAAGCGGACTGCTCACGTTCATTTTGCAGGTAAACGTCGCCGTAGCTCACTTCGCTGCCGTCAGGCGCGATGGCCCAAACAAGGTCATAAACGCTGTCAACGTTTTGCAAGTACATGGCGATACGCTCAAGGCCGTAGGTAAGCTCGCCCGTGACGGGATAACATTCAATGCCGCCAGCCTGCTGAAAGTAGGTAAACTGGGTGACTTCCATACCGTTGAGCCATACTTCCCAGCCAAGCCCCCAGGCCCCAAGCGTGGGAGATTCCCAATTGTCTTCGACAAAACGCACGTCATGGACCAGCAGGTCCAGGCCTAAGCGTTTTAACGAGCCAAGGTAAAGGTCTTGCAGGTTGCTAGGCGATGGCTTCATGACCACCTGGAATTGGTAGTAATGCTGCAGTCGGTTGGGGTTTTCACCGTAACGGCCATCCGTCGGGCGGCGAGAAGGCTGGACATAGGCCGCATTCCAGGTCTCCGGCCCAATAGCGCGTAGGAAGGTGGCGGGGTGAAAAGTGCCTGCGCCGACCTCCATATCGAGCGGCTGGAGGATGACGCAGCCTTGCTCTGCCCAATACTGTTGCAGCGCAAGGATCAAGCCTTGAAAGGTCGACACATCAGGTGTCGATTGGTTTGTCGAGACACTCATCGCGGAAAGCACCGTTGGCCATGAATTCATAAGCCGTCAAGTATACAATCCCAGGCAGATAGGTTATAGGCGCTTAAGCCAACAGAGCCGCTTTTGGCAAGGAGAAAGAAAATGATTGTTGTAACAGGCGGTGCGGGTTTTATTGGAGCCAATATTGTCAAAGCGCTTAACGCGCGTGGCCGTAACGATGTGATGGTTGTCGACGATCTTCGCGACGGTACCAAGTTTGTCAATTTGGCGGACTGTACGTTAGCCGATTACCTGGATAAAGATGATTTTCTTGCGCGCGTAAAGTCAGCGCTTCGCGGTGAGTCGGCTGACTTGCCGGCCATCGATGCCATTTTCCATGAAGGCGCCTGTTCCGATACCACTGAATGGGACGGGCATTACATGATGGAAAATAACTTCGAGTATTCCAAGGTACTGCTCAATTACTGTGAAAAATTGGGTATTCCGTTCCTCTACGCCTCGTCGGCAGCTACCTACGGGGGAAGCGAGATATTCAAAGAAGTACCCGAATGCGAAAAACCGCTCAACGTTTATGGCTACTCGAAGCTACTGTTTGACCAGCATGTACGTTCTCGGTGGAACGAACTGACCACTCAGGTGGTGGGGTTTCGTTACTTCAATGTGTATGGCCCTCGCGAGCAGCATAAAGGCAAGATGGCCAGCGTGGCGTACCATAACCACCTGCAGATCCGTAATGGCGAATCCCTGAAATTGTTCGGCGCCTATGCGGGTTATGAGGCTGGTATGCAGAGCCGCGACTTTGTTTATGTGGGTGATGTCGTGGATGTGAACCTGTGGTTTTTAGATAATCCCAGCGCCTCGGGTATTTTCAATTTAGGCACCGGCCGAGCCGAGCCGTTTAAAGCGATTGGTGAAGCGGTAATCGACTACTACGCTAAAGGGCAAATCGATTACATTGATTTCCCCGCAGAATTGAAAGGGCGTTACCAGAGCTATACCCGGGCAGATATCAGCAAGCTACGTGCAGCAGGCTGCAACGTTGAGTTCAAAACCGTTGCTCAGGGCGTAAAAGCGTATTTGGAGTGGCTCAATGGCTAATCCCGCAATGCGGCTTTTGGTCATTGGCCCCTCCTGGGTCGGCGATATGGTAATGGCCCAAAGCCTGTTTATGACCCTAAAAGCACGGTTCCCCCGGGCCACCATTGGTGTGGTGGCGCCGGCATGGTCGCAGCCTATTTTAGAGCGCATGCCTGAGGTGGATGAGGTGCTTCCCTTAGCGGTAGGCCACGGAGAATTGGGTCTTGCTAGTCGCCGTGATCTTGCCAGTCGTATAAAAGGGCGCTTTGACCGCGCTATTGTCCTACCCAGGTCCTGGAAAGCAGCCTTGGTCCCCTTTATGGCACGCATTCCCGAGCGGATTGGTTTTCTGGGTGAACATCGCTATGGTCTTTTGAAAGAGCGCCGCAAGCTGGATAAACAAGTATTGGATCAAACTGTAAAGCGGTTCGTTTCGTTAGGTTTGCCGCTTGATGAGGCTATGAAGGGTAACTTCGCCATACCCAAGCCGCGGCTATTCATTGACCGGGACAATTTAGTGAATTTGCGCTTGACCCATGCGCTTTCCTCCCGCCCGGCGATTGGCATGATGCCGGGGGCTGAGTATGGGCCAGCTAAGCAGTGGCCGCTTGCTTACTTTCATCAATTAGCTCAATCGCTGGTTGCCAATGGCTATGAAGTCCGTGTGTTCGGCGGGCCAAAAGATCACGCTGCTGCTGAGACTATTGTGAAGGGCCTCCCTCAAGCCCACAATTTATGTGGTAAAACATCCTTGGCGGATGCCGTCGATTTGCTAGCCGATTGTCGCCAAGTGGTTACTAACGATTCCGGGTTAATGCATGTCGCGGCTGCGGTAGGCGTGCGTATCCATGCGCTCTACGGTTCCTCTTCGCCTGCTTATACGCCACCGCTTACCGATAATGCAGTAATTCATTATCTTGGCCTTTCCTGCTCTCCATGCTTTGAGCGTACTTGCCCATTGGGCCACACTAACTGCTTAAACGAGTTACACGTGGACTCGGTCTATCAAGCAATTTTGGCTAATCGACCGTGTGAAAATGTGATTGTTAACGCATAATATCGACTTCTTCTGTTTGGTCTGCGGGCGTTTCAATCACTTGCTCCTGCGGGGTGGTGTCAGTATCGCGACGCTGGGGGGCAAGACCTTCCCACAGGCGATGCTGCAACGCAGATTCCTCGCGTAAGCGCTCGTTTAACGTCTCGAAACCATGTCGCTCGACCAGGGTTTCTTGATCGCTAAGCAGTGAGGTGCCAAGCCCAGCGCGATGCTCTTCAAGACTAAGGCCGAGTGCTTCAAGAATCGTTGGGAAGCCATCCAACATAGTTGCATCACGTTGAATACGCTGGGGATGCAAGTGATCGCCTATCAGCATAAAGGTGTTTTCGCGGTCCAGCATGGTTAGCTGGTCCCATACTGATACGCGCATGGTGAGGTGGTCACTCATGATTGCTACGACGGTATTGTCCAGCAATCCTTCATCTTCCAGGCGATCAATAAGCTTGCGTGCCAGCCAAGCAGAGCACTCGACCGAATAAAGGATGTCTTGCTCATCAAATGGCCCCTGACGATCGAGACAACTCTGTGCAGGAAATCCACTGGGTGCATGGCCTGCAATGCTCAGGTTTACCACGCCCCAAGGCCCGTCATCAGCATCCTCAAGGCGGCGAATTTCATCGACAGTCATGTCGTAAAGGCTGTCGTCGTATATTCCCCAACTGTTTACGTACTCTGAGTCATTTAGCTGACGCTCCAACTCCTCTTTACCTTTAACTGACTGAAACCCGTGCCCGCGGTAAAATAGCCCCTTACCGGCAAACTCTGTGCTGGCACCGCCTAAATAGCTGAGTCGATATCCCTGAGCGGCTAAGATATCGCCGAGACAATCAATACCTGGCACCACGCTCTTTAAAGGCTCGAACTGACTGTCGTGGAGAAGTCCGGCAGGCATTAAAGGTACACCGCATTGGCTTGCGATCATGCCCGCCATGGTCCAGCCGGTATTCTCCATTTGCTGAACGCCTTCAAAGACAATGCCTCGCTCACCCAGACGGTTAAGGTCGTTGTAGGCATCACCAAACTGGGGATCGCTATAGGTTCGCTCGATACTCTCTAAGTAAAGTAACAGCAAGTTGGGGGCGTCGTCTTGATCAGACGAAGGTGGGGCGACATAGCGATGATCAAGCCAATCGGCGTCGTCGGCTACCACGGCCGCACTACGCTGGCCTAGACCGAAAAGCAAAGGATTGCTGGCGAGCAACCCAAGCGCCAAGAAGCGCTCCGTCAATCGCCAACGTTGGTCATGGCGCGATAACCAGGTGACAGAAGCCAATACAGCAAGCATGCTGAGTGTGTAAACAACGGCGATAATCAACTTTCCTGCACCGCCGTGCTCCGCCATTCCCGCCTGGAGATGGAAAAACACAGCCCCTAAATCGACGTTGCCGAAACTGTCCGCTAGGTAGACATAGATGCCCCATAAGCTTAACGGCGCGAGTGACCAGGGCCATACTTTGCGATAACGTGCATTGAGTGGACGACCCCAGCGTAATTTAAGGCCGATACCTATCCATACCATCGCAAAGAAGAACAGCGTCCACCAAGGTAAGCGAGTGAGTACGGTGATAGCATAGCCAAGGCAAAGGCCGATGACCGTAATGGGCAACCATGAGGAAATCGGAGGTGCTGAAAAAAAACGCGAGGGCATGGGCCTCCTGAAGAACTGTCGTAGGTTACAATAGGCTATTGCAATTGCGCCAAGCACAACTATTATTGCTGCCACATACTTTTGGGACGACTACCTTGCTAAAATATTCGACGAAGGGCGTGTGTCGCAAAAAAACCTGAGATAGGCGAAAAACCCGACGTAAAAATAGACGCTATCCCTGCAATTTTCCGTTATGCATTCACTAGCTCACCGCAGGGCTATGACCAAGTGCTATCGCTACGTCAGTATAAAGTTTATCATGCAGTTGAAGAAAGGCACGAGGGTGTATGACGCCAAATGATTCCAGCATGCCAGGGTAATAGGCCAGTGATTACAGCCAATATTATTACATTGAACGAAGAGAAAAATATAGCTGAATGTATTGCATCAGTAGCTAAAGTTTGCGATCAGATTATTATTGTAGACTCAGGCAGCAACGATGCCACGGTTAACATCGCTCAGTCCCTCGGGGCAACGGTAGTGCATCAGGCTTATTTAGGTGATGGCTTTCAGAAAAATGTGGCTTTAGATTATGCTTCGAATGACTGGGTTCTTAGCATAGATGCCGATGAAAGACTTTCAGAAGAGATGGTTGAGGAAATAAAAAAAATAGATTTAAACCAATCTCAGTATGACGCCTATGCATTTAGAAGGAAAAATATGATTGGCTCAAGATGGATGAAAGAGTGCGGCTGGTATCCTGATTTTTGTGTCCGACTCTATCATAAGAAAAGAGCAAGATTTGCTGACGTTAAGCAACATGCGAGTATAAAATCTGAAAACATATGTAAAGTTAAAGCTGATATTATTCATTATTCTTTTTCCCATATAGGGCAGCTTTTTTGCAAGCCAGGTCGAGATTTTAGTGGCAGAGCTGCAAAGATAATGTATCTTAAAGAAAAGAAGATTAATTCATATTCCCCTTTTATACATGGGTTGAGCGCTTTCTTGAAAAAATATCTACTCCAAAAAGGGTTTTTAGCAGGTGTGGATGGATTGACAGTTTCTATAAGTGCTGGTTTAAGCGGGTACCTTAAATATGCTCGTCTATTAGAGCTTAAACAAGATGCTTCAGTTTTAAAGAAAGAAAATTTTAATAAAATATGGTGATATAGTTGAAGGTAGTACATGTGAATTTGGCGAAGGGGTTTCGCGGAGGCGAAAAGCAAACCGTCTTATTAATAAAAGAGCTAAGCAAAATCGATGAAGAGCTTCATCAGATTTTGGTCTGCCGCTCAGATTCACCAATGAAAAATGAGCTAAAAAGAACCTCAAGAATAAGTTTTAAAAAAGCAAATAATATTTTAGATGGTCATTTTTCCTCTATGCCCGCGGATGTGTTACACGCACATGATGCCAAGGCGGTTCACTGGTCATATATAAATAAGGTGATGTGTAAGACCCCTTATCTTTTTACCAAAAGAGTTGATTTAAAAATAAAAGAAAAATTTGCTAATAGGCTGTCTTACCTTAGCGCATCTGCGGGTGTTGGTATATCAAGTGTTGTCGTTAAAAAAATAAAAGAGTTTGGCGTTAGTGAGGTGTATAGAATACCGGACGCCGGTTCAGTATCGGTGAATAATGAAAATTTAAAAAATGAAATTAAGCAGCGATTTAAAAATAAATTTATAGTGGGTCATATAGGTGCATTGGTTGATAGAGATAAAGGTCAAAGAGTTATTATTGATGCGGTTAAAAAGATAAATAATCAATATGAAGATTTTGTTTTTGTTTTATTTGGAGAAGGGGAAGACGAGAATATACTTAAAAGAGAAAGTCAAAATCTTGAAAATGTTATTTGGATGGGCTTTGAGAAGAGTGTAGGTAGCTATATACCTGCCTTCGATGCTTTTGTATTTCCTTCCCGAAGTGAGGGTATGGGGTCAATCCTTATTGATGTTATGGCTGCGGGCGTGCCTATAGTAGCGTCTAATGTTGGTGGTATTCCTGATCTGATCAGCGATAAAGAAAATGGTCTTCTGATAGAAAATGGAGACTATAGTGCATTGGCAGAAAAGTTGATTGAGATTAAGAATGACGTTGGATTTAGAGAAGCCTTAGTAAGTAATGCATTGGCTAAAAGCAAGGGCTATACTGCCGCTGCCATGGCGCTTCGTTATCTTGATGTATACAAAAAAGTCTTGAAGAAGTGATTGAGTATGAAAGAAATTATACTGGACATGGAGATGGCAATTGGAAAGGGTAATAAGAGAATTTGTTTTCAGCACCCTGGTAATAAATCATTATGTGTGAAGGTTGCTCATAGGAAAGATGGGTGGAAGGAAAATATCATAGAGTGGCTATATATAAAATCTTTAAATTTAAAGTCAATAGATACTAGCCACCTTGCTATGTGTCATGGTTGGACTTCCACTAATTTCGGCCATGGTTTAGTATTTGATAGAGTTGTTAATTTTGATGGAACAAATGCGCTTACATTAAAAGATTTTTTGAAGAATGATGTGTTGAATGTAGATCAGGAAAAGATTGCTGAGTTAGTAAGTTCGTTGAAGCTTTGGGCTTTAAAAAATGGCGTAGCTGTTATTGAGCCTAATGAAGTTAATATTATGGTGAGAGATACTGGAGGGATATTGGAGCTTGTTTTAGTTGATGGGGTAGGCGGTAGAGAGAGGTTTAGCGTTAAAAATTTAATGTATGTTTTTTCAAAAAAATACTCAAACAGAAAAACAAAAAAGCAATTTTTAGCTTTTGAAAAAAAATTAATTAATTTTAAATAGTTTTTGGGTTTTAGTTAGATAGGCAGCAAAAATTAGGCTCAATAAAAGTCACGGGCAATTAAACCAATAGGTTTATATGTTCTGCAAAGGAGAAAATAGTGCCGCGACAATTCCCGCTTCCGCCTGGGGGAGACCCTGCCTTTTCTCCATTAGCTGACGCTCGAATGTATTGGCCGGTGCAGCGTGCCCGTGTACAGGTGGCGGTGCGTGAGGCCTTTCAGGCTTCGGTGGGTATCCCAATTGAGCGGGGCGTCTTTGGCCTATGGAAGCGAGGCCTACCTGGAAGTTATCGGGTGGAGCAGTGGGGCCTACCGCGCCGAATCGTCGAGCAGGCGCTAGGTGAGGAGTTGATACTTAATATAAATCCACGGGAGTTGATACGCATCCGCGATTGGCAAGAAATGCCAAAGCGCCAGCGGCCTTCATCCTCGGCGTTTATTTGGGACGGTTATTGGGATCTGCGCCGGGGGGATCTGCGCCATGGATCGCGCTATCGCTTTATTCGCGATATCGAAACCCATCGCCATGATTTGGTCAACAGTGAGACGTTTCGCCAATTGAAACAGCGCTTGGATGAAAAGCGCCCTTGGGCTTCCCACCAGCAGGGTTTGTTGCTGGACTCAGAGGCGCGCATTATCGCTTACCTGCGTGTTTATCTGGCGTTTATGGATGATATGGCGGTACACGGCTTCGATGGCTTGCGTGGTAAGGATGAACTCGGAGTAGCCGTAAGTCGTGAGGGGAAGTTGATAAAAATAAACCGTGGCCTACATCGATTAGCGATGGCGCAATATCTAGGCTTGCCTTCAGTACCGGTGAAAGTTAAAGCTGTCCATAGAGCTTGGTGGGAAAAAGTAACCGAGCATACGCATGGCGCTGAAGCGCTTGAACGTGTGGTGGAAGCGCTGCCACATTGTGTGCCCGAGACAGAACCCGGCCCACTAGATCCTCACGAATCACCTAAACACTTTACATGGCCATAAAAGGTCTATAGATCAATTGGTTGAGCTGTATCCTTGTAGAATCGGAGATGCTGACAAGGTCGGCTGAAACTTGTGTATTGACCGTTCCAACCTATCTAAATTCGCTTGCTGCCATTTCCCTCGCGGGCGGATACGGCAGCGATCCAAGTCAATCAGCCATGGCGCGCCGTTGGCATCAATCAGAATATTGCGAGCGTTCAGGTCAACATGATCAAGCCCTATATCGTGAAAGCGTCGAATCATGTCGCCCACCCGCTGCAAGAGTGCTTTGTCAGCTGAATTATTGATGATCAACTCGGCTAACGCTTTTGCACCGACAATGCGCTGAGTGAGCAAAGCGGCTTCGTAAGTGAGTCCATAACGGACTACGCAGGTGGCGATAGGGCGAGGAACAGGCAGTCCTTTTTCGAATAATTGCGCCGTCAGGCGCATTTCGCGAAAGCCGCGGCTGCGTTCAGCCCCTAACCAGAAGTAGCGCTGCTTGCTTAGCTTCGCGGCTAAACCGCCTCGCCGGTAAGGGCGCAAAACCCATTGTTCAGTAGGAGTGGCCTGTAAAAAAAGGCTGCTGCCCCGGCCCGGTGCTTCGCCGACCACTAAGTCGCGCGAGTGCCAGTATTCAGCGCTGAACAAAGCGGGATCGGGTTGGTGTGACACGGCGGCGTCACATAAACTGTCTTCATCATGTAAAATCAGACTATTTCCTTGCCGGAGTGCCGCTAAGCGCATGAAGCCCTCTCTGCCTGCTAAACCTAACCATATTGCCATTCTGCGCCTCTCTGCGTTAGGAGACGTGTGCAACCTTGTGCCCACCGTGCGAGCGTTGCAGCGCCAGTGGCCGCAAGCGCGCATTACCTGGATCATCGGCAAAGGGGAGTACAGTCTACTGGCCGGTCTGTCCGGGGTCGAGTTTGTTGTATACGACAAATCGACGGGGTTTAAGGGGATGCGCGTCCTGTGGCGTGAACTGGCGGACACGCGCTTTGACGTACTGTTGCATATGCAGCAAGCCATTCGTGCCAGTATTTTATCGCTTGGTTTGAAAGCCAAGGTGCGCGTAGGTTACGACAAGGCGCGGGCCAAAGATGCTCAGCACCGCTTTACTCAGCTCCATATAGCGCCCAGAACCAACCCTCATGTGCTGGAATCATTTATGGATTTCGCACGTTTGATGGGTGTCGAAGAAGGGCCACTGGAGTGGGATTTGCCGGTGCCCCTTGCGGCTTATGACGAAGCGCGTTTGATCAGCGGTGGAGCGCCTTATTTAGTAATTAATCCATGCAGCAACGTGCGGCTACGAAATTTTCGTAACTGGTCAGCAGAGGGGTATGCCAGTGTTGTTGAACATGTCTGGGTACAGCATGGTCTGAAAACTGTGTTGACCGGAGGTGGCAGTTCGCTTGAGCGTGAGGTCGGTGAACAACTTGAAGCGCTCTGTCAGCCAGGCAGTGTTATCAATGCCATTGGTCAAACGTCGTTAAAGGGCCTTCTGGCGTTGATTGGTGGCGCGCGGGCGGTGATTGCACCGGATACCGGCCCTGCGCATATGGCTAATGCTCTGGGTACTCCAACACTAGGGCTTTACGCGACGACCAATCCCCAGCGTGCTGCGCCCTATTTGTGGCGTGATTATGCGGTGAACGCCTACCCCGAAGCGGTGAATGCTTTTCTGCACAAGTCGGTGGAGGAGGTAAATTGGGGGCAGCGAGTACGCCATGCGGATGCCATGTCGCTCATCAAAGCCGACGACGTGATTGCTAAGCTCGATGCGCTGCTGGCACACACCGCCGCACAGCCAATAACAGGACTCACGGATGAAAGTTGATTTGAACGCCCTGGAACATGCTCGCGTTCTCGTTGTGGGCGATGTGATGTTAGACCGCTACTGGCACGGTGGCACTTCGCGTATATCGCCAGAAGCGCCCGTGCCGGTGGTACGTGTTGAAGATGCAGACGACCGGCCCGGCGGGGCGGCGAACGTCGCGCTGAATATTGCGGCGTTGGGTGCCCATGTCGCCCTGGCTGGGTTAGTGGGCGCCGATGACAATGCCGACCTGCTTATGGGTCAATTGTCTGCTTCAAATGTAAGTACTTACTTTCAGCGAAGTCCTGATATACCAACGATTACTAAGCTTCGTGTGATGAGTCGTAATCAGCAGTTACTGCGCCTGGACTTCGAGCAGCGTCTGGATGGTGTCGATACCAGCAACTTGCTTGCTCAGGTAGAAGAGGCGCTGCCTGATTGCGACGTGATGATTCTCTCCGACTACGGTAAGGGCACGTTGAATCAGGTGGAAAAGCTGATCTCGTTGGCGCGTGCCCAGGGTAAACGGGTGTTAATAGATCCCAAGGGCAGCGATTTCAGCAAGTATCGTGGGGCCAGTTTGATTACGCCGAATTTGACGGAGTTTGAGGCGATAGTGGGCCCGTGTAGCACCGATGCTGAGCTCTCAAAGCGTGGTGAAGCGCTGCGCGTTGAGCTTGAGCTGGAAGCACTGTTGATCACTCGCAGCGAAAAAGGCATGACCCTGATTTGCGAGGGGCATGAGCCGCTGCATTTGCCTACTCGCGCCCAAGAGGTTTTCGACGTGACGGGCGCGGGAGACACTGTGATTGGCTTGATGGGGCTAGCGCTTGCGGCCGGCCACGAGCTACCCGAGGCAATGATGCTGGCCAATTTAGGTGCCGGATTGGTGGTCGCCAAGCCGGGGACCGCCACGCTTTCGATTGCTGAGCTGTATACCGCGCTGCACGGCGATAAACTGGCCGAGTTTGGGGTTATTGAGCAGGCATCGCTGATTGAGGCAGTGCGTGCTGCCCAGCGGCGTGGTGAGCGAGTGGTAATGACCAACGGCTGTTTTGATATTTTGCATGCGGGGCACGTGGCGTATCTCGAACAGGCAAAGCGCCTGGGAAATCGCTTAATTGTGGCCGTCAACGACGATGCCTCCATCGGTCGCTTGAAAGGCCCAACGCGGCCGATCAATCCGCTCAACCGTCGCATGCAGGTGCTGGCGGGGTTGGGCGCAGTGGACTGGGTCGTCCCCTTTTCTGACGACACACCACAAGCACTTATCGAGGTGGTGCTGCCAGATATCTTAGTGAAAGGCGGTGACTACCGGCCGCAAGATATTGCCGGCGGCAAAGCCGTGATCGCCAATGGGGGGGAGGTCAAGGTACTGGGCTTTGAAGATGGTGTCTCAACCACGGCGTTGATCAGCTCAATTCTGGATCGTGAGCGCTAATGGCGGTATCCGCTTGGCCACGGCTTGCCTACTCAATCGCGTTGTATGCACTCTCACCGCTGATTACATGGCGGATTTGGCGAGAGCAAGTACCCACTTACTCTCGCTTGCAACGTTTAGGTCTGCGCCTGGACCCGCTTCCCTCTGAGCCACGGCTTTGGCTGCACTGCGCCTCGGTAGGCGAAGTGCGTGCCGCGCGTCCGCTGATCGAAGGCTTACTTGCACGCTATCCCCAGCACAGTCTACTGTTGACCACCATGACCGCCACCGGTGCTCAGCAGGCTCAAGCGCTTATTTATGAACAGTCTGAAAGTGACCAGAGGCGGCTTGCCCATCGGCTTTTGCCGCTCGACTACCCAGGCGCGGCCAAGCGGTTTATCGCTCGGCTAAAGCCAGCCATGGCGCTGATGTTTGAAACCGAACTATGGCCCAATCTGCTACACGCCTGTCATCGCCAGAGAGTTCCTGTGGCCGTAGTCAACGGCCGTTTATCGCCTCGTGCTTACCAACGTTATCGACGGTGGCGACCTTTGATGGTCAATGCCCTGGCGAACGTTAGCTGGCTGGCAGCCAAGTCATTGGCTGACGCCAAGCGCTTTAACGCACTAGGCTGCAGCGTTGACGTGACCAGCGTAGTGGGCTCGCTGAAGTTTGAAATGCCTAGTAATAGCAAGGCTTTTGAAGAGGGTGAGTACTTACATCGGCAGTGGAACGGGCGGCCTGTATGGGTGGCGGGTTCCACCCGTGACGGCGAAGAAGCGTTATTGCTTGAGGCGCACCGCCAGCTTGGCAAACGCTACCCTGGCGCGCTTCTGGTCTTGGTGCCGCGCCATCCAAAGCGGTTTGATGAGGTGGCCCGCCTGTGTCTCGATGACAGCTGGTCGTTAAGCCGTCGTAGTCAACAGCAGCCCGTAACGGCAAGAACTGATGTCTACTTGGCTGATACGCTGGGGGAGTTGGCAGTGCTCTATGCGGCAGGCAGTGTGGCCTATGTGGGTGGCAGTTTGGTGCCGCTGGGCGGCCACAACGTGCTGGAACCCGCCGCCATGGGGAGACCTGTGCTAAGCGGGCCTTCGATCGAGAACTTTGCTGATGTGGCCGAGCCGCTGTTAGCCGCTGGCGCCCTAACCCTGGTGGACAGTCCCGGCACCCTGGCTGAAGCGTTGATCCGTTATTTTGACGACCCTAGCAGTGCCCAGCAAAAAGGTCAGGCCGGCTTGGCGGTGATTAACGCCCAACAGGGAGCCCTCAAGCGCACGCTGGACGGGTTAGGCAAGCTGGTCCCCCAATCGCCACGACGCCTTCATTAGGCTTTGTTCGGTTGCAGCATGAAGGTTTGATAGGTCAACTGTTCGAACTCGTGGTCGAGCACGGCTAAGCCCACTAATGTGGTGAACAATAGCGATAGCGCGTACCCATAACCATAGAACACTGGGCCTAACAGCTGGCTCAGCAGCGTAAGGACCACGTTACTTAATAAGAACAGCAGGCAAAGCCATAGCGCTGGTTTGAGTCGGTCGAGATAGAACAGTACGTTCAGGATGGCCATCAGCAGTACTTGTATTCCCACCGCCACAATATCGATATTAAATAGCGGTAAATACCAGTGGGAAAAGCCCAACCAAGTGAATAGTAGCGGGCCACTTAATAGCAGCCCGGCAACGGTGATGCCCTGTACTTTAAAAATATCGTAGATACCGTGACGAACGCTGGCGACCATTTCGCCGCGCAGTGCCTCAATGTGCCCCAGCGTATCTCCACCCCGTATAGCGTCGTAATACGCATGGCAGCGTTCTGCAAAGTCGGTCTCCATACGCATGATGAACACCGCCATTCCCGGCACAATGGAGAGATAAGCTAAAAAGATGGGTAAGTCGTAAATCGGTGAGGCACGCAGCGGGCCAATAATCGGCTCGGATGTGGCGGGGTTAAACCAGAACACCAGTTTATCAGCCCAAATGCCGGCCTGATAGAATAGTCCGATGGCGATCAACGAACGCTGACACTGTCCTGCTCGGTGTAAGTCAAAACCCCACAGCCGATTACTGGGGTAATGCCGGATGACCATCGCCAGGAGCATGAAAAGCAGTAGGCTTTGGCCGAGCACAAAGCCACCCAGCAGGCCCTCCAGCCCATGTTCGTTGAGCAACACGCCGCCAATAAAGGTGGCCCCATAACCGCAGGTAAACGCCAGTAACACTTGGCGGTAGGCTTTTACCCCCGCAACAAATACCGTGACGCACCAAATCATGCTGAGCACCACGAAACTGATCAGCATTTCCAACTGATAGAGCCAAGGCGTTTGTGCAAAGGCCCACCACAGCACGGCGCCGCCAACGAGGGTAGCTACTAACATGACCAGCGTTAGCAGGCCCATCACGTTGGGCAAAATCGCGGCATCGCGTTTTTCAAACAGCCTGTCGGCCACAAAGCGGGTAAACAGCAGTTGCACCAGTGATGTCAGTAGCAGCGACCCGGCGACTAGCCATGTGACGGAGACCAAGAACGCCGTTACATGGGCGGTGCTAGAGGGGCTTGCCGCCGCAGACAGCACGCCCAATGCCATTACCGCCAGAATAGACAAGACCCAAGGGCCTGAGCTGATCAAACCCGCGTAGCCATAGGCACGCAACAGGCTGAAATAACTGTCCTGACGGAGTAACCGCCGCAGTTCAAAGCCAATGCCGGCCATAAATATCGTCTCCTGACGCCAACGGTTAACGGGTACTCATTGTCGACAGCAGGCTATCTCCCGTTGGGGAGGCCTCACTGACGGCTAAGGAGGGATGAATGACGTCTTCATACAACTGTTGATAGCGTTCCATCATTAAAGCGTCGGTGTACTCGGCCTCAACGCGGGCAATGCCTGCCGCGCGTGCGCTATGCCATGCAGACGGATTAGCCAGTAAATGATGCATAGCATTAGCCGTCGCCATGGGGTTGGCAATCGGTACAATTTGTCCCGCGGCTTGATGTGTGGCCGGGTTGCCAATGACCAGTTCGCGGCAGGCGCCGACATCGCTGCACACTACCGGCACGCCTGCCGCCATGGCTTCGAGTACCACTAATGGCTGTGCTTCGCTAATTGAGGTCAACACCACCAAGCGCACCTGGGCGAGGATGTCTTCGGTGCGCTGGAAGCCTAGAAAGCGAACGCTGCTTTCCACACCAAGTTGCGCCACTAAGTCGCGGCATTCCTGAGCATAGGTCGGATCCTCGCTGTCGGGACCGACAATCCAGCCCTCGGCGTCGGGCGTTAGACTGATGAGTTGGCACATGGCACGAATAAACGTCTTGATATCCTTAATCGGTGTGACGCGACCCAGTAATGCCACAATAGGGGCCTGATTGTGGGCGGTGGCGTCCCGCAGGGGCGAAAAGCGCTCAATGTGAATGCCGTTAGGGATCAGTCGCGTACGCGCTTCGGGGGCGCCATCCAGCAACTGACGTGCGCGGTTGCCTTCATGGAGCGTGGTGATTTGCGCAGCGCTGGCGTAGGTCATCCGCCCAAGGCCCTGGAAAAAACGGATCCACATCTGTCGGATATAGCCGGTATCAATTTGAAACCCGTGGGAGAGCGCATCGCGGGACGTTTTAATCCACTTGGCTTCGAGCAGGTCGATTTGACGCTCTTTGGTATAGATGCCGTGCTCGGTGATAACCAATGGCCGCTGGTGAATATGGTGCGCCATAGCACCTAAAAAGCCAGCATAGCCGGTAGAAATGGTGTGAAGGCAGCGGCTTTTAGGCAACGCGTTGGCAATTCGCGCCAGCATGAAGAGCGGCGTATGAATATTGCGCACTGACCAAAAATAATCGATGAAAGAAGGCTCCGTTGCATGCTCAAGGTAGTGGTCGACAATGTATTGCCATGCTTCTTGGCTGTGGAGAAAATCCTCCTGACTTAACCCCCCGTGCTGGCCGATCATCCGGGCGACGTCACACAGTGCTCGTTGCTGGTCGATAGTCGCCGTTTTGCGCAACGTTTCGTGAAGTTCACGGACTTTAGCAAACGTACTGGGCCGCCCTCGGCGCGCTTTTATGGCGCGATGCGCGGGTAAGTCCTCCATCAAATAATGGCATTCCAAATGCACCACGTTAGCGGGTCGTTCAAATAAGATGCCAGCATAATGATCGCTGCGGCCACCCAGGAAAACCAGCGCGAAACGAAGCTGGGGAAGACCTCGAATCAGTTGATCCACCCAGGCGCTCACGCCCCCTCGCACCATGGGATAGGTTCCTTCCAGCAACAAGGTGACATCCGCCGGAGCGTCACGTTGGTTCAGTGTTGGCCAGCTCATTGCCAATACTCCATTAAGGGGTGCAGCACAGGGTGCCGCTGGGTCGCAGGGCTAAGACGTGACAGATGGCCACGAAGCGTAGGGTAGTGACGGGTTAGAAAGGCTTGTTCGGCGCGATATGGCGCGAGGTCGTCGTCGTTCATGCCCAGTCTTTCGCATTGGCAAAAGGCGGCTTCGGCACTTTTATAATCCTTCAAGGCGAGGCATATGCGGCCACGTAATAGCTGCCGATGAGCGCGGTTAGCTTGGACAATGGCCTGGTCGATGTAGGCTAAGGCACGGGTTAAATAAAACTCGACGGTATTGCCCTGGGCAAGAGTGAGATAATCATATTCCCAATACAGCACGGCCAGCGCTTCGGCGTAATGGCCAAAGGGGTCCCCATCGCGCCCGTATTGCTGCGCAAGCAGTTGAATGCGCTCGTCTACCTCACGTTCAATGCCACTGAGCATGGAATAGGCCAGCAAGCGTACGTCATCGGTTGGGTCGGCCAGGCCAATGCGAAGCAGGCCTACTGCTTGGCGGCGTGGTAAATGGCGGCAGGCCAAAATGGCTTCCTGGCGTAGCACGGGGCTCTCGGAATAACTGAGTACGCTGGTTAACCCTTCTCGCATGGCGGTTGTATCAGGGCTAGGTGGGGAAAGCGGCTGGTAGGGCAGCGGTGGTAAATCCAACGCCTGCCAGTGCACGTCATGCTTTGGTACGGCGCGGTAAAGCGCTGGGATTACGCCCATGGCTAAGCCCAATATGCCTATGCCGGGCAGTAAAAAAACCAGCAACAACAGCACTAACAGGCTACCCATGACGGGCCGTTGATAGGCAACGGGTAGGGTTTGGCGGCTACCTTCCGCGAGTAGCAGCGCCCCTATCCCATGCAACGCGATGACATGTAGTGAAGGCATAGCTGTAGTGGCTAGCCAAAGGTAAGCCGCCCCCGCTTCCGCAGAGAAACCGACGCTCAGCCATGGCAGACTGCGCAGCAACACGGCTGTAAAACGTCTTGGGGGGCTAGGCGTGAGCATGATGGACCTCGGGAAGGATCTTGGTCGACAGCAATTTCTTAGCCGATACGCGGCCGTCAAGCACCTTGTAGCTAATGGTTATGTGCTGGCAGTCTTCGCCGAGCCCCGGCTGAGCGGCAAGTGTTTCCTGCAAACGCTCGGCATAAATCGCAAAGGCACCCTGCTGGGTGAGTGGCAGCAGTACATAGAGTCGCTGTGACCGGTCATCTTGTGGGGAGACCCAACTCCGGTCGAGGCCGCGTTGCTGGCTGACAATGCTATCGATAGCGTTGGCGACTTGGTCATCGCTTAACTTCGCTGAGAAATCAATGGTGATCAGCAGAGAGGTAAGTTGATGATCGCGGGCGTGACGTACCCATTGGGCGACGACGGCGCGAGGATCGGTGTCTTCCCCTTGCCGAGTGTGTTGGGCCTGCTGCAACATATCGCCCAACTGAGCCCCCAACACCGCCAGTAAATGTAAGTGGCCACGATGAAAGTCGATAAAGGGCATGGCAGTGATGGCCACCACAGCGTAGATGCGTTGTTCAACATCAATGAGAGGTACGACGGCTAGCAACGGCGCGTTATCAATATTAATACCTTGATCCATCGCGCTTTTGAGACAAATCATACGGCGCTGTTCAAGGCAGGCAGCCAGCATCGGGTCGTGCCACGGGAATGTGACCTCACCACCAAACCAGGACGCAGACGAGGGTTGCAATTGCCCACGATGATCCACGGGTATCAACACCGCTTGCTGAACCCGAGCGTGCAGCGCCAGGAAGTTCAGCAGTTCGCCACCGTGCTGTTTGAGCAGATTGCCGCCAGGTGCGAGCGATTGATATTTTTCCTCAAGGGCTTTCAGGGCATCGCGCAGGGTGAACGGATTGGCCGCTAAGCGCTCGGCCAATTGGTCGTGGGAAACGCGCAATAACTGATAGTGGCGGACGAACTCTTCTAGTCGTGTCGACTGAGCATGGTGGATAACGGCCATTTGCTGTAAACGCCGACGCCAAGTGTCGGCCATTTCGCCCGCTATCATACCGACCAATATCAGCGCGATGGCAACTGGCAAGCGCTGGGATGGCTCGTTGAGCAGGTCACCGTGGTACCACCACCCCTCAAGCCCCATCAACATAACGCTGACCAAGGCACTACTAAAGCCCAGTGCGAAGCCATAGCGCATCCCCACCAGCAAAGGGGCGATGGCCAATAACCAGGTCAAGCCACTGCCAAGTAGCAGCGGGTCGTCTGGATTGATCGCCCAGCCGATAACCGGAAACGCGAGGGTGATCACAACGCTTTCTAGCAGGCGTAACCCTCGGGGCGGCAGTGCAGGCTGAAGTTCATCGATAGATGGGGACATGGTGGCCTCACTGCTGCACGGGCAGGGTGTCGACTAACTCCGCCATCAGTTTCTGCGCCACGCCGCTGGTGGTACTAAATCCCCAGCCAGTGCGTGCGCCGCTGGCGCTCCATAAAATATCTCCCGTATTAACATCCACCACGCGCAAACTGATGCCAATGGCGGGTTCGCCATCCAAGCCGGCTTTGTATTGCCACTCATCCACGGAGCCCGTTAACGCGTAACGAACCCCTTGCTGCTGAGCCCAGTCAAGCGCCGTTTGATAGTCCTGCTCACTGGGCAGCGCTAATAAGTTTTGCTGGGCTGGGCGTGGTGCTTGGCTTAGCGAGCTTATGCCTTGCTGATGCAAAAGCGTCAGCAGGCTGGCTTCCGCCTTCTGTCCTGCCAGCGGCGTTTCGGAATGATTGGCGATAGGCAGTAAAGCCCATTGCGCTTGGCGGCTTAGCGGTTCTGTGCGGTGAACATCCGTGACCGCGCAGCCAGTTAGCATTAACACGCCGAGCAGCACCAGCTGTACCAACGGCCTTAATCGAATAATACGCATCGCGGTATCTCCAGGGCGCTAGGTCGGCGCCTCAAGCAGTGGTAGGGGTAACGGCGTGGCCGTTGGGTTGCCTGTGACATCGTCAGTGCCCCAGGAAGTATTGATACGTCAGTGAAACGCCGAGGTTGGTGTCGCCATCATTCCCCGACCCTTGGTCAGCTTCTACGCTCAGACTGAGTGAATCGTTGCCGAAAAGCCGGCTACCCAGGGCAAAACGTGCGTTGAGACCAATATCGTTTTCGGGTAGCTGATAACCCGCTTCCAACGCCAGCTCGAAACTCGGCGACGCCAATAAAGGCGCGGTGCTGGCAGGGTCGCCGCGGCGCAGAGCAACGCCGACGCCAACAAAGCTCGATTGATCGGTGAGTAGGTCATCGGTTTGAAAAGTGGCTGGCAGCCGCTGGCGGATATCATCAGGCAGTTGGTCGATGGAATAGTCGGCATGATTTGCTAACACGCTTAGATCCAACTGACGGGTGGCTCCTTTCAGCAATGCATGACGCAACTCGGCGTCCACCCGATAGCCATCGCCGAGGGAATCGCGCGTTTCGCGGCTGCGTAGACTCACGTGGCTAGCCTCTAGAGTGAGGGTATCTCGGGCGGTGGGAGTCCATTCCAACTGAGCGCCGACTCGGTCTTCGACGGCGAGCAGCCGCAGGGTGTCGTTAATGTCGGATACATGACTAACTTCACCGTACAGCGTGCCCGCCAAACGTGAGGTTGCCTGCCAGCGTTGCGACGCACCAGCGTAAAGCCGGTTGTGGCGCTCTGTGTGTAATTGGCCCAGCGTAAGAGTGGTATCAAGTCGTGTGCCGTTAAAACCTAGTGTCAATTCGGTGTCTTGTTCATCGGTGACGCCTTGGCTATCGGCAATCTCGTCCTGGGCGTCAAGCTGACGTTGCACCAGCGTAAGCTGGCCCCAAAAACGCTCTCCGCTCACCTGGTATAGCGCTTCCTGCGAGGTGATATCCAGCTCGCCCAGGCGCTGATATTCAGCGGAAGTGGCCAGCCGGTGGGGCATATCGGCCGCCAGTTCAACGATATCATGCCGTCGGTCCATGCCCTCGGCGGTGAGCCGTTTGGCGAGTGTGCGGGCGGTTTGACGGCGGTCGAGCTGGCGCATAATCGCCAAGCGATCGGTGGCCGAAAGTTCGCGCCCGGCATCGCTATCCAGCAGTTGTGCCAGAGTGTCGCGATCATTCTTTGCTAAGGCCACAGCCAGCGTTTGCCAGGCGGGGCTGACATGCCCCTGTGACTGGGCGCGGAGTAGCAAATAACGGGCGTGAATGGGCTGTTGCATGGCCATGTGCGCATCGAACAGCCATTCACTGTCGCTGGCCTGAATGGGCTTTTCAGCCAAGGCATTGGTCACGAGTTGGCCATACCAGCTGCGCACGCTATCGGGGCCATGCCGTTTGGCCACTAGTGCCATCGCCTGGGTATGGTCGCGGCGTTGCGCCTCGCTCAGGGGAGCCTCTAGCGCTGAGGTAAACGATGGCGAAAGCTCGGCGAAGGCGGCCAAGCGCATGTTAAACGCCAGTGCTTCTTCACCGCTCTGGCTCAGGGCATCGGCATGGTAAAGCTGCTGCCATGCATCCAGCACGCCTGCGTCGCCCGCTAAGGCATACCACACAAGTGCTTGGTCAAGATTGCCTAAAAATCGCTGTGCATCGGCTATGGCGCTCATCATGGCGGGGGTTTGAGCGGCTTGATCCTGCCACTCTGTTATGCGTCCACGCAGTTCTTCTTCATCACCTGAGGCGATTAACGCATACAGCATGCCGGCGCGCAGGCCAGGGTCCTGGGGTGAGCGCGCAAGGGCTTTTTGGTAAGCCTCGACGGCCTCATCGGGTGCTCGTTGAAGCAGTGCTTGCTGCGCTAGCGCAGCCCAATAATCGGCGGATGGCTCAAATGTTTCAGGCGCTTGCTCTGCCATTGCTAATAGCGATTGAGTCAAGGCTGGCTGACGGTCGCGCTGAGCTAAATAGAGCATTTGAATTAGCGCGTCGCCGTCACGCGCCTGGGACCAGCGATGCTCGGTCACCCGCATGGCGAGGTTGAGGTTATCGTTATCGGCGGCGGCCTGGATGAGTCGCGAGGCGCCTTCGGCGTCCAGAGCATCCTGCTCAAACAGCGCACTATAGGCGACCATGCTGGCCTGGGTGTCACCCAGCTGCCAAGCCAGCTCAGCACGGTGTTGGTCAGAGTCGGTGTTGGCGCTGTCCGTGGGCTGGCCGAGTAGTTGCAAGGCGCTATCCAACTGCCAGTTTTGGCTCATTAGCTGTTGTTGTGCCTGAATAAATTCAGGCCGTGCCCCATAGCGGGCATTGAGTGCCGCCCAGCTTTCAGTGGCTTCATCCAGACGTCCGGTTTGTTCAAGCCAGGTGGCTAGGCGAATGCCTAACGCTTCATCACGAATGCCGGCCGCCTGCCAGGCTTGTATATGCTCGATGGCGGCATCGGGGTCGCCCAATTGTTCAAGCAAATCAGCCCATAAGCGGCGATCTTCCAACGTCAGCTGACGCTTTCGTTCCAACCGGCTCAGGGCACGAATGGCGGCAGGACGCTCACGGACACTGAGAGCCAGCGCGATAACCCACCGATTATGGCTTTCCTTGTCTGTTTGGCGCGCGAGTTGCTCAGCATTCTGCAAGGCCCCTGGGGCATCGCCGGACCACTGTAGCGTTTGGGTTAGCTGTTCAAGGTAATCGAGATTGTCTGGATGCTGGCGGCGCAGCTGCTCAAGCGACGTCATGGCGCTGGCTTGATCGTTGAGGCCCAGCGCAATGCTCAAGTGACGCTCTAAGTTAGCTGTATCAGGTTGTTGGTCGATCAGTCGCTGTGACCAGTCAAGCGCTTGCTGCGGCTGATCATGGGCAAGCGCTAAGCGGACACCTAAGTCGAGCAGTTCGCGGTCGTTGGGGAATGCCGCCAAATACTCGCGGGCATACTCGACCCCCTCGTCCTGCTGACTCTGTTGGGCGGAGCGCAGGGCCTCAAGCGCAGCCGTGCGACGCGGTGATTCAGCGCTATCGTCATTTTGTTGGGCATGCGCTGGGGCAATCAGCCAGGAAAGCCAGCCCAGCGTTAAGCGGGGCGTTTCAGCGACCCGATACGCACGGTGCCAGGCGGCGGCCGAGCGCTCTGGATGGCCAGCACGCAGCCACCAGTAACCGGCCAGTGATAACCAATGATATTGTCGATCGACCTGCTGGTCAGCAAGGCGCTCGTAAAGCATGGCCGCCTGCGAAGGATGCTCAATAGCCAGCCAATAATCAGCCATACGTTCCAGGTATTCAGCAGGAAGACGGATGTTGGCCTGAAAAGCCTCTAGGATTGCCTGAAAGTCTTGAGCGGCTTGTTGCCGGTCTGGCTGTTCTGCCGCGACCGCCGCCAGCAACTGCCACTCAATGGAGAGACGCAACCACTGAATTGCTACATCGTCGGTGTCTTGTAACGGCAACAGGATAGTACGGGCAAGCGGGGCATCGCCCACGTTAAGCAGCTTGCTTGCCAGGTTGACGCGCAGCTCCACGTTATCAGGGTTGGTATTTAGCAGCGCCTGGGAGTAGAGCAGTGAAATTCGACTCGGCATGCTGTCACTGTTCTCAAGCGTCAGCAGATGGTGGGCGGGAAACAGCAAGACCAGCATCAGGGCAATGGCCAAGGCCACCAAGCGCAGGGTTAACGGGCGGATTAAGCGCCGTTGGCGCAGCATGTCGGTATTTACTTTAGGCTTAGCGTGTTGCACAGCGCACCTCGATCCGCTCAGCGCGAGCGTGGTCAAAGGCGAGCAGGGTAGCGTTGCCACGCTGATCAATGCGTGCCCCAGGGGCCGAAACCTGGCAGTTTTGAGTGGCGCCAAGCTCGACCTTTAACGGAACCTGTTCGGCGGCAATACCAAAGCGGAGCTGCCCAGTTGGGCTTGCCTGCCATTCGGTGATACGTCCATTGGCATAGCGCAAGTGAGGCGTTCTCGGTTGGCTGGAAGTTACGTAAAGCGTGGCATTCCCTTCGCCTGAGAGCGCGATATAGCGACCCACAGGGACGTCACGAACGCCCGCAACCCCGTCAGAGCGTTCAAGATCAGGCCAGCCCATGTCGGTGGGGAGTCGTAGGGTGCGCATGTGGTCAGCCCCTTTGATCTGCCAACCGCCGTCTAACCGTTTAGCGATACCGGCGTGGTACCACTGGGTGGCTACATCGCTCCAGGCACTGGCATACAGCGGCAATGTCTCCTGGGTGAGTACAAACTCATACACCTGATGGAGCGCACGTAGCGCGCCGGGGCTCGCAGCGGAGTAGAAGTGGTAGTAAATATCGATGGGCTTTAAGCGACGCGGTTGGTCGGTGAGCTGATAGGTCTCGATTGCCCGCCGGTAGCCCCACAGAGGACCTAACATGTTGTTGGTATAAACATTTTCATTAATCTGTGGGGCGTAAACCTGAAGGTAATGGCCTTGCGGGCGCAGCATGGGCGATACGTTGGTCATGGTCGGGTTGCTATGGGTAACGCTTGTGTTACCGCCGTTTAGATTGCGTAGCCCCAGTTCGTCGGCAATTGCCAAAGCTTTTTCAGGCGGCAGTGCATTACCTGTCCACAGAACTACGTTGACCGGCTTATCGGCGGGTGCCAGTTCGCGGTTGATATAGTCACTAGAACCTTCGATTTCACGCCGCAATGAGAAGCGATAATTGGGAATCGGCAGGTTGTAATTGAACTTGGCAAGGGTTTGGCCCTGGCCTGCCATATCATTTTCCTGAAGGCTTTCCCACTCGAAAGGATGGCTAAAGGTATGCGTTGCCACCTCGACCCAGGGGAGGCTGAAAATACGCCGTGCCAAAGGCTCCAGCGTTGCGCGATGCTGGGGATAGAGGCCTTCGGGGCCTATCTCGCCTTCAATAATCGATACCGTAGTGGGCACTTGGTAGCGTCTTAAAATATCCGACAGCATCAGTTCGCCGGTGAAGGGTGTGCCGGGCAGGTCAGCGCGGCTGACAAAGGCATCGCCGTCGATTTGGGTCATCCAATAGCGGGCACCATTTTCGGTGGTGGCGTCGGGAATCGGCATGTCAGGTAGTGCTAAGGCGCGCTGTAAAAACGCAAAGGGGTCAAGATTCCAGCGCATTTGCGTTTCACTTGCCTGCTCGAAAATCCACGGGTAGCTCGCAAGTCCCCCCCAATGGCCGGTGAAGATCGGTGAAAAGCGTCGATCACGATCATCGCTTAATGTAAGGTGCGACGTAATGGTGCTGTCGAGTATTTGATAGCTGGTTTGAGGGACGGGGGACGGGTGAGAAAAACCCTCAAAATCAACTAGTTCGTCATGGCTAAGTGGTGTTAATGAGGCGGCCGTCAGACCGCTGACTTCGCGCACGCCCATTAAGCTGCCTAGCGCGCCTGATAGTGGCACCCCAGGGTCACCCACGATCGCTGCGCGCAGGCCGTTTTCCAACTGGTGTTGCAACCAAGGCGCATAATGCGATGCACCGGTCAGCGACTCATCAAACCAGGTCACCACCCCAGCGTAGCGGCCATGCAGGATATCGTTGGGTAGCGGGTCGTTAACGTCGCGATACTCAGCCCCATAGCCCAGGTACTCCAGGGGCATCGCCAGATAGCGGTGGGCGTTGGTGTAGGCTAGCTCGCCAGCTTCCGTTTTAGCTTTATCAAACAGGATCAACACCCGTCGCGGCATGGCTTCGACCAGCCCGACGCCCATTTGATTGAGATGCGGCACGCTCACCCAGGGAATAAACCCTTCGGCGTGAATGCGCTGGGCGGTTTCCCGCGCTAACGAGCGGTTATTGGCGGGGACATAGTCAATGGCAATCGCAGGCAGTCGATAGTCATCCCTGACCCGGGCAAGCTGTTTGTAAAGCCAAGTCTGATCTTCGTCAGGCACCGCCCCAAAGACTTCAGTGGTAGGATTCCAGCCGCGATAGAGTGACTCAGCCGCCACCCCAACCACATCGCCGTGAACGCGGTCTAGGACTTCAAACCCACGGTTAAGTATCAACTGCATATCGGGAAATTGGCGTTTGATCTGGGCAATGATCTCCACCAGGGCATCCTGCTGGCGCCCAGCGGCGTCTCCGTCAGGCGCAAATAGGCGATAGCTATCCAGGGTATCGAGAAACAGGCCTCGATAGCCGGCGACCCAAAGCGGGCGAACGTGCTCCTCAATCAACCACTGCTGCCACTCAGGGGCGGTTAGGTCGGCCACCTGGCTATTCCAGGCATCGTTACGGGTGACCAGTGCCTCTTCGGCAATGGGGGTATTGGTTTCCCGCCATGCATCGAGTTCACCAATACTTACATAGGCGAAAAGCTGCCCGCCGTGCTGTCCCAGTTGACGATAATGGTCGCTATCAATATTGGCTGCCTCGACCACGATCCAGTCGAATTGCGAGAGCAGCTCGGTGGGAGCGTCATTGCCGTAGTAGAACGCAACGCTGGGTTGGTCAGGCGTTGTGGCCGCATGCACCAGGCCACTGTTTAGCATGGTTAGTGCCAACAGCAGTCCGCGGAAGAGATAAGTAGCCACAGCATCACCTTTATCGGTAAGTTCGCATGAACCCGGTGCGTTTATCAGGCGTTCATTATGAGCGGGGGGGCCGTGTGACGGACCATGGTTTGATGGTAGTCATGAATTAGTTCACTCAGGCCTTCGCGCAGCGTCCATTGCGGGGTGAGTGATAACCAATCGGCTAAGCGCTGCGGGTCCCCATAAGAATGGTGGATGTCTTCCGCCTTGGCGGGCAGGTGCTTAGCGGGTAAGAGGCAGCCGGTTAATTGGGTTAACAGGTCGATTAGCTCAAGCAGATCAATCCGCTGGCCTGTCGCGACGTTGCAAATACCGCATTGCGCGCTGAACAGCGCAGTAAGGTTGGCGCGGGCCACATCGCCGACGTAAATAAAATCGCGCGATTGGCTACCATCGCCAAAAACGACGGGGGCTTGATCAGTGAGCATTCTATCGATAAAGCGTGCCACGACACCGGCGTAAGGTGAGTGGGGATCTTGGCGCGGGCCATAAACGTTAAAGTAGCGCAGCCCCAAGCTGGGTAAATGATGCAGACTTGCTAACAGGTCTGCGTAGCGTTCATCCACCCATTTTTCCAGCCCGTAAGGTGACAGGGGCTGTAGAGGGGTTTCTTCGCCAAGCGGCAGTTGCGTAGGCGTGCCGTACACCGCAGCAGAAGAGGCATAAACGAGCTTCGTGACCTTTGCCTGGGCCGCCGCTTGCATTACGTTAAGCGCCCCTAGGATGTTATGTGTGGCAGAGTCGTAAGGGTCTTCAACCGAGCGGGAAACAGATACCTGAGCGGCAAGATGCAGGCAGTGAGTGATGCCTAGCATTGCAGTGCTGACATCGTCGCGAGAACGAATATCGCCTTGAACAATTTCCAGGTGTTCATGTTGAGGAAGGTTGGCAACGCAGCCGCTTGAGAAATTATCCAGTACGCGTACCGAGTACCCGCTGGCTAACAGCAGGTCGACTGTATGAGAGCCAATAAAACCCGCTCCCCCTGTTACCAGAACATGTTTGTCGTCGTTGTCCATGATCATGCTCCCTATCCCTTATTGGCTGATGACGCCTGCGGCATATGGGCTTATTCAGCGCTTTAGGTTTTGAAACAATTTGTATCTTAATGTTTAATTATAATTACAATTCGCGCAATAGGCGGGGTAATGGAATTGCTAACTAGCAAAGCATGCTTTTACTCATACTTGAGTGATGAGCGGGGAAAGAGGGGAGGGAGTGTCGCGGTTTTTTATCCGCGTTGCCCTATAAAATAAAGGCCAGCGTAAAAGCTGGCCTAGAAAAGTTAAAAGCTGGCGGTGTCAGTCAGCGTAGTGTGATCCGTTCAACGCCTTCTGGATTGCCTAATAACAGTATGTCGGCCCCTCGGGCAGCAAATAAGCCATTAGTGACGACACCGACGATGGCGTTAATTTTAGCTTCCATGGCGACGGGGTCGTCGATCATAAATTCATAGCAGTCGATAATCTGGTTGCCGTTATCGGTGACCACGCCTTGTCGATACACTGGCTCGGCACCCAGGGTGACAAGCTGGCGGGCAACATAGGAGCGGGCCATGGGAATGACTTCCACCGGCAACGGAAAATGGCCAAGCTGGGCGACATACTTAGAGTGGTCGGCAATGCAAATGAAACGCTCTGCGCAGGCCGCCACGATTTTTTCACGAGTGAGTGCAGCCCCACCGCCTTTGATCATCTGTAAGTGAGCGGTCACTTCGTCAGCACCGTCGATATAAAAGGGCATCGTGCCCACACTATTAAGCTCGAATACCTCGATGCCCAGCGCCGACAAGCGTTGGGCGCTGGCCTCTGAGCTCGCCACCGCGCCCTTGAATTGATCCCGGAGCGGCTTGAGTCGATCGATAAACAGATTGGCTGTCGAGCCGGTGCCGATGCCCAGCACGGTATCTTTCTCTAGCCAGGGTTCAATTTCACTGATCGCTTTATCCGCGACGGCGGCCTTGAGTTCGTCTTGGGTCATGGTATGCCTTTTCGCTGGGAACATTGGACTCACTGCTCATTATAACGACGCGAACGCGGCCTGCCGATCAAAACGCCGCTGGACGACGTAAGGCGTAATCTGCTACCAATAGGGGTTTTCCCCACGCCCGTCAGGGTTATGCTCTTCATTGGAATTCTCCGCATGCTTGAAGCTACCGTCAAAAAGATCCTCCAGGCCCACGTTTACGAGGCCGCTTGTGAGACCCCCATTTCGCCTGCTCCCTTTTTGTCGCGTCGTTTCAATAACCAGATTTTAATCAAGCGCGAAGACCTACAGCCGGTTTTCTCGTTCAAGATCCGCGGGGCCTACAATAAAATGGCCCAGCTCAGCGAAGAACAGAAAGCCAAAGGCGTGATTGCCGCCTCTGCGGGCAATCATGCTCAGGGACTTGCCATGGCCGCCAAATTGATGGGCGTAAAAGCGGTCATTGTGATGCCGCGCATTACCCCTGAAATTAAAGTGCAGGCGGTGCGTGCCCGAGGCGCCAAGGTGGTGCTGAAGGGGGATGCCTTTGCCGCCGCCGCCGAGCATGCCCAGGAACTCATCAAGGAGCACGGCTACACCTATATTCCGCCCTTCGATGACATCGACGTGGTCGCCGGCCAAGGCACGATCGCGGTGGAAATCCTGCGCCAGCAGGCGGGGCGTCTCGACGCTATTTTTGTGCCAGTTGGCGGCGGTGGCCTGATTGCCGGGATTGCGGCTTACGTCAAGTACCTGCGCCCGGATATCAAGGTTATTGGCGTCGAATCCGAGGATAGTGCTTGCCTGAAGGCGGCACTGGAAGCCGGTGAGCGGGTAGTGCTGGACCAGGTGGGCGTTTTTGCCGAAGGTGTTGCTGTGGCGCAGATTGGCGAAGTGCCCTTCTCGCTGGTGAAAGACATTATCGACGATGTGATTACCGTCACCGCCGACGAAATGTGCGCCGCGGTCAAAGACATTTTTGAAGATACCCGTGCCGTTGCGGAAACTTCAGGCGCGCTATCGTTGGCCGGGCTGAAAAAATATATTCAGCAAACCGGCGCGGAAGGCGAAACCCTGCTGTGCATCAATTCCGGCGCCAACACCAACTTTGACCGTCTCCAGCATATTGCCGAGCGGACCGAGCTTGGCGAGCAGCGTGAGGCTATCCTGGCGGTGACGATTGCCGAAAAACCGGGCAGCTTTAAAAAATTCTGCCGCACGTTGGGCAAGCGCATGGTAACGGAGTTTAGCTATCGCTATGCGGACAACAGTGAAGCGCATATTTTTGTCGGGGTACAGGTAAAGCCCGGCGGTGAAGACCGCCAGGCGGTTATCGACAAGCTCCGAGAAGCGGGATACCAGGTTGAAGACTTGACTGATAACGAGTTGGCTAAGTTGCATATTCGTCACTTGAGTGGCGGTCGCCCTAGTGAACATTTTGAAGAAGAGCTGTACCGCTTTGAGTTTCCTGAGCGCCCAGGGGCGCTGATGAACTTCCTTACCCAGCTGCCTCACGACTGGAATATTTCGTTGTTTCATTATCGTAACCACGGGGCCGCCTATGGCCGCGTCCTGGTTGGCATGCAAGTCCCCAACGGTGACCGCACACACGTCGCGGAGCATTTGGATACCATTGGATACCGCTACTGGCGGGAAAGTGATAATCCCGCTTACCGGTTATTTATGGCGTAATATTCCTCCGCATAATGAGTTAGTGGTTACTCGCATTGCAGGCCGCCATGAGTCAGCCTATTAAGAAACGCTGTGCGATTATTTTTTCGTAGCATATTGCCGTTTAAACCGTTGTCAACGGTAGCCTATTGGCCCTATAGTCAGAGGCGAAATTAATGAAAGGCGTCATCAGGGCAGTATTAGGCTGCTCATAATTGGGTAAGCTAGGTGACGTTTTATTGCATTGGCAACACTCAGGGGGTTGGAGAAGCAATATGCGGCGTAAAAAGCCCGACATGGTAATGGCACTGATGATTGTGTTTGCGCTCGGGGTATTAGCCACCGGCTACGCGCAGGCGTTATCGGGAAGTTAACCCATACCTTGGCAAAATAAATAATATGCTCAACGTCGAGCGGGCTGGCCTTTGGGCCAGCCCGTTTTGCTATGAGGCCGATTAAACATCCCCAGGGCGAATGATATGTTGATCGCTCACCACGGCGTTTAACGGTATGTCCCAGGGTTCGACGGGTAGGGTGTCTACCTGCTGGCAAGCGTGGGCCACGCCCAGCAGCGTAGGCTTAGGACCAGGGCGACGCATAAAGGCGAGGCTGCGATCATAAAAACCGCCTCCCATACCCATGCGATTGGCCTGGGCGTCAAAACCGACCAGCGGCACTATCAACGTATCTAATGCCCACGCGGGAAGGCGGTTTAGGCGTTTGGCCGCAAAGCGGGTGTCGGGTTCGGCGATGCCGAAGCGATTTTTAACCATCGGGGTATGCGCATGATAAGCCACAAACCACAGCGTATTAGCTACGAATGGCCGCAACACTGGTAAATAAACGGTTACCCCGCGTCGCCGCAGCCAGGGAATTAACGGGGTTGGGTCGATTTCACCCATCACGGGTAGGTAGAGGCTAATTCGCCGGGCACGGCGGATTTCGGGAAGGCGCTTGAGTTGCTGGCAAAGGCGGGAGGCCGCTTCGCGTTGCTCTCGTGGTGAAAGCGATCGACGCCGCTGGCGCAATTCACGCCGTAGCATCCTTTTTTGGTCAGCGCTGTGGAGGCTGTCCATCATAATGAGTGTTCCCCAGAGTGCCGCTGTCGTTCTGGCCCTGAACCTACTGGTTCAGGTGGGTGGCCGCAGCCAAACCGTCAGGCTTTCCGACGCACGGACATGCACACGGGCCTGGCTAGCATTTGGCCCCCTGGGTATTACGCATAGGCTCGAGGGACTATAACGACTGGCGCACACCCCAGAGAACTTGGTTATCCTAACAGAGCGGGGGCCAATGCCAAAGGCTTGCGTTAAACGACCTCACGGCTTGCGAGTTTGTGACAAAGCGTGTTCGAGCCGCTCATTTAGCCGGTTCAAGCTGGCTTCCCCGGCGCGATGTTCGTCCATTGCCTCAAGCAATTCGTGGGTAATGTTGAGTGCTGCCATAATGGCGATACGCTCACTTCCCAGCAGGCTACTTTGTGCCTGGATACCCTGCATGGCGCGATCCAGGTAGCGGGCCGCGCGTTCAAGCTTGGCTTCTTCACCGGGGTCGCAAGCAATCACGTAATCACGCCCCAATAGGCTGATTTCGGTAGTAGGCCGCTTAGTGTTACTCATGACAAACTCCGGCACGGGTCAAAGGGATGCCCAATGCGTTAACATCACTGCATAGGAAGGACGATGTCGTTCACTATAAGAGAGCGGCTTGCACGGGGTCAACGCGCAAGCCGGAGCGGCATATGATCGCAAACCCATTTGACGAGTGAAGACCATGTCGCTAATTGACGAACGCCAAGATTTTTCGGATGTCGCCGATGTTTTTTTGTTGCACGGAAGCATGCAGTCGCCCGCCTTTCTCGATGGTCGGTTATGCGCACTGCTTGCCTTGCGCGATGTGGATGCCCAAACCTGGCTGGAGGAGGTCTGCTTAAGCCTCGGTGTGGACCAGCCTCGTGATCCCGCTAGCGCCGAACGCCTACTTGGGTGGCGGCGGCAAACCCTGGAGGCGCTAAGCGCCAGCGACCTAGATTATACGCCGCTGCTACCTGATGAACTGTTTTCTTTGGGCGAGCAGGCACAGGGCCTTAAAGAGTGGACGCTGGGCTTTATCGAAGTAGTCGATGAGGTAGCTGACAACGAGCTGCGCGAGCGCTGGTCACAGGCGCTACGCGAGGCAATAAGTGACCTAGAAGGGTTAGGCCGAATCGATACCGACATCGACGATAGCCCTGAAAACGAAAACGATCTATTTGCGCTTACCGAGCATGCCCGCATGGCCGCTATGCTGTTGTATACCGAACAGCACCCCGGCCAGCCGCAGGTCGAGAAAACCGATACGCCCGTTCATTAATCTGTTGTTGGAAAATGCTATGTTGCCTGATGTATTGCCTCGCCCGCCAGCTATCACGCGGGCAGAGTATCACCAGCGGCGCGACACACTAATGGCCCAGTTGCCGGCTAATGCCGCCGTTATTTTACCGGGGGGCTCGTTGGTGACGCGCTCCAACGACAGCGAGTACACGTTCCGGCAAAGCAGCGATTTTTACTACCTCACTGGCATCAGCGAGCCGGATGCCCTGCTGGTGCTGTTGCCGGGGCGTGAAGCAGGTCAAAGCGTGGTGTTTTGTCAGGACCGTGACCCCACCATGGAGGCCTGGACAGGGCGACGGCTGGGCGCTCAAGGGGTGATGACAGCGCACGGCATTGATCAGGCATTCGAAAACGCCGAGCGGGAAGCCAAGCTGCCTGAGTTGCTGGCGGGCCGTGAACTGCTCTATTTACCGCTCGACCATGACGGTGCCCTCGATATTGCTGAAGAAGCCTTGTCTCAGGCCAAGGCAGGCCAACGCCGTGGTCTTCCCGCGTTAAAAGGCTGGATGGATATTAATCCGCTGATTCATGCCATGCGCCAGATTAAGAGCGAAGCGGAGATCGCCCTATTGCGTCATGCCACGGCAATTTCTGCCCATGCGCATGTGCGTGCCATGTGCACGGCGAGGCCTGGCCTTAGTGAGTACCAGTTACAAGCTGAGCTGGAGCATGCGTTTGTTTGGCAGGGTGGCAGCGGCCCGGCCTACAGCACCATTGTGGGCGGCGGTGCCAATGCTTGCGTGTTGCACTACATTGAGAACAGCGCACCGCTGGCTGACGGCGAACTGGTATTGATTGATGCAGGCGCGGAATTTG
>RKMI01000198.1_pt1 | contig 29057 bp, 27 predicted proteins | sample 2174191 | NCBI WGS metagenome assembly RKMI01 (sample SAMN10236717, study PRJNA505201) | synthetic metagenome | isolation source: mock community containing 12 organisms: Thioclava sp. ES.032, Psychrobacter... | place: USA: Walnut Creek | collected 2015-10-01
TAAACAAGAAAATCGGCGTCCCCAGCACCAGCGGAATACGCATGAAATCGGTAACGAGATTGTCTACGTAGTTATTCACCTGATCCATCAAGTGGAATAAAAAAACGGCGATACAGCCGTAGGCTCTAAGCCAAAAGATCTCTTCAACTTTTTGCACGAGTCCTCCCGCTAGTGTGTTGTTGCGCTACGCTTTACGCATTAGCGATCTGAACATCTCACGCCGTGGGCTGTCCGACCTCATCGATACTCGATAATTCCCAGCAGACGAGGTGCTCATGAGAAAACGCCCCCCTTGGCGGCTCGGGGCCGTCAGCCTGTTTGGTTTATTCGCGGGCTTATTGGCCACCTGTTCGACCGCCCTCGCTAGCAGTGTTGAACGACACCATTTCGATTCGACCACCTTGGGTAACCCTTACCCCTACACGGTATATTTGCCCGATGGGTACGCTGATGACAGCGATACGGTTTACCCAGTGGTTTACCTTCTACATGGCTCGTTCGGTAACGAGCGCGACTGGGTAGCCAAAGGCAATTTAAAGCAGACCGCCGACCGAATGATCCGCGCCGGGCACATCCTCCCCAGCGTATTCATCATGCCCGGCAGCCGTAGCTGGTGGGTTGATGGCCATAACGAAGCGGCCCGCAGCGCCTTTTTCAATGACCTTATGCCCCACGTAGAAGAACGCTACCGCGTAGGCGATGAACGTGCGATGCGCGGCGTAGCCGGGCTTTCCGCAGGCGGTTTTGGAGCACTTAATTTTGCCCTGGAACGCCCCGACCTGTTCGCTGCGGTGGCCGCGCTAAGCCCCGCCAGCTACGCGCCTTTCCCACCGGCCAACTCCTCGGCCAATCGCCACCCTGCGTTTTTAAACGAACAGGGCGAGTTCGACCGCCAGCTTTGGGAACAGCTAAACTATACCGCACACCTTGAAGATTACCGCATTCAGGTCACGCCGCGCCCCGCTGCCAAGGAAAGCGATGTGCTACCCGTGCCGCTGTATATTAGCGCTGGGCGTAGTGATGTATTTGACGCTGAGCTCCATGCTCGCCAGCTGCGCCAGTCCATGGAGAAAATTCAGCCCAACGACGTACATCTAGACCTGTACCCCGGCGGACACACCTGGCAAGTATGGCGGGCCAGCCTGCCCGCGGCGCTTACCTTTATGTTCCAGCACATCGGCCAACCCGCCCAGAGCGAAAGCGGCGAATAGGCTACGCTAACGTAAAGACATTTACCTTTGTCCCTTGCAACACAACACGAAGAAGGAATTTGTTATGCATCGACACATCGAATGGGATGAGCCAGGAAGCGCCAGCGTAACTCAGCTCTACGCCAAAGACGCCAATTTCGACCCCACGCCCCACACCGGCGACATTCTCACAGCGCGGTATCAGGGTTGCTCTGTGCGCATCGACGTACGCAGCTACCGCGAGGACGATGCCGTCAGCATTGGTGATGTGGTCGCCATCATCGACGCCCAGGGCCAACGCCTGGACAGCCGTGGCAAGCTCCAAAAAGGCGACACCGTCCGCCTGCCCGACGACAAACGGGCCATGGAGCCTGCACCGGAGGAATAGGGCTGGTCATTTAAATGTCTACTTGCTGCCTGGGCGGCAGCGCACTTCGTGTCGCTCCATGACGGTTGAATCCATCATTTCTGAGCTGCCTGGGCGGCAGCTAACCGAGTTGTGAGCATCGACCACGCGGCGGGTCTTTTCTGAGCTGCCTGGGCGGCAGCTAACGGCGAGCATGTCCGCCTGCGCTGGAACCCTGATTTCTGAGCTGCCTGGGCGGCAGCGCACTCGATGCCGGGGAGCATGCCAATCGCCATGGCTTTCTGAGCTGCCTAGGCGGCAGCGCACCTGGTCGGCCTCCTTGCCCTGGTCTTGCTCCTTTTCTGAGCTGCCTGGGCGGCAGCGCACTCGACCTGGGCGCACTAATGCGCAACGTGCCATTTCTGAGCTGCCTGGGCGGCAGCGCACGCGTCCATCGGCTGCGGGATGCGTATCCAGAATTTCTGAGCTGCCTGGGCGGCAGCGCACCGCTACGTGCCAGCACTACGATCATTTGAATATTTCTGAGCTGCCTGGGCGGCAGCGCACAGTACGCTAACTTTGTAACACTGCGCGGCATTTTTCTGAGCTGCCTGGGCGGCAGCGCACGAAGTGATGGATTCGCCGTCCGACGCTTCCTTTTTCTGAGCTGCCTGGGCGGCAGCGCACGATACCCTTCGCTGTTCAAGGCTTCGTAGGGTTTTCTGAGCTGCCTGGGCGGCAGCGCACATCTGATTCCATTTCAAGCGCCCAATCCGTTATTTCTGAGCTGCCTGGGCGGCAGCGCACATACCGTTTCGTCTTACGGCCCAGGATTATCAGTTTCTGAGCTGCCTGGGCGGCAGCGCACATGGTTAACCGCGTGTTGCCCGCAATTATTTGTTTCTGAGCTGCCTGGGCGGCAGCGCACGCCGATCGACTCGGGAGAAGCTTCACAGGCCATTTCTGAGCTGCCTGGGCGGCAGCGCACCCGAACGGTGTGGAGTGCTCCTTTTCCTACCTTTTCTGAGCTGCCTGGGCGGCAGCGCACTCGGGCACTTCCCCGGCAAAGTCACGCGCCACTTTCTGAGCTGCCTGGGCGGCAGCGCACACCGCGACGCCGTGGCCGGTGACATTGTCGACTTTCTGAGCTGCCTGGGCGGCAGCGCACGTGAATGCGGAGATCCGCGCCCAGCTGCGTGATTTCTGAGCTGCCTGGGCGGCAGCGCACGGGTATTATCATTGGGCAGCTTCTGTCGACCATTTCTGAGCTGCCTGGGCGGCAGCGCACCCGCCGTTGTCGGCTTGGTGGGATACTTCTCTTTTCTGAGCTGCCTGGGCGGCAGCGCACACGGTATTGTTATCGACTGCCAACCAATGCAATTTCTGAGCTGCCTGGGCGGCAGCGCACTATCAAGTTGCGTTTAGAGAAACAACGTGAGTTTTCTGAGCTGCCTGGGCGGCAGCGCACTATTAACCATTGTTAGTTATCCCTTTTAATTATTTCTGAGCTGCCTGGGCGGCAGCGCACGCTGCGATTTTCTTAAACATTTATTTCTCTCCTTTCTGAGCTGCCTGGGCGGCAGCGCACGTGATATTTATCGGACTACCGGCTGGCGTCGTTTTCTGAGCTGCCTGGGCGGCAGCGCACTGAGGCGTACTGTAGGGGCATCTTTGGGGATATTTCTGAGCTGCCTGGGCGGCAGCGCACGACGACGCTACGCAGGCTATACGCCGCACAATTTTCTGAGCTGCCTGGGCGGCAGCGCACTCGCCCGTCGCTTCATTGACGTTGATCATGTTTTTCTGAGCTGCCTGGGCGGCAGCGCACGAGAACCGTCATGTTTCCGCCAAACGGCAGAATTTTCTGAGCTGCCTGGGCGGCCGCGCACCCCAACACCAGCCTATGCCGGTTTGGCAGGCTTTTCTGAGCTGCCTGGGCGGCAGCGCACCGGGTGGCCAGCGTCACACCGGCGACTAATGATTTCTGAGCTGCCTGGGCGGCAGCGCACCGCCGGACGCGCGAGCATCTTCAACAACAGACTTTCTGAGCTGCCTGGGCGGCAGCGCACACGTACCCAGACTCTGCCCTGGTAGGGTTAGATTTCTGAGCTGCCTGGGCGGCAGCGCACGATAGCGCTCAGTGGCGCCGCCACCGGCAAACTTTCTGAGCTGCCTGGGCGGCAGCGCACACTCTGGCGAAAGCGGTTAGAGCGCCGCGGGTTTTCTGAGCTGCCTGGGCGGCAGCGCACACGCTAGCCGTCAGCGCTCCCGCCTCTGTAGCTTTCTGAGCTGCCTGGGCGGCAGCGCACCTACGGCGCGGGGCTGGATAACGTCGACAAGTTTTCTGAGCTGCCTGGGCGGCAGCGCACAAGCCAAAGCTCAAACTGCGCATCATCGGTCTTTTCTGAGCTGCCTGGGCGGCAGCGCACGCTCTCAGCCGAGCCGATCAACGGTGCCGTGTTTTCTGAGCTGCCTGGGCGGCAGCGCACGCAACTACGACCCCGATACCCGCGAATATTCATTTCTGAGCTGCCTGGGCGGCAGCGCACCTCGGCTTCGGCTTCCTCTTTGCGGCGTTCCCGTTTCTGAGCTGCCTGGGCGGCAGCGCACTTGCCTATGCCCAACTTCCTATTCAGCGTCAATTTCTGAGCTGCCTGGGCGGCAGCGCACGCGTTAACCCGCCTTCTGGCTGCGTGTTGAATTTTCTGAGCTGCCTGGGCGGCAGCGCACTACCTCGCCTGCAATCTCGCAAGGCGCAAGCTTTTCTGAGCTGCCTGGGCGGCAGCGCACATACCTCGTCAGCGTTTCGGTTATTCGGACAATTTCTGAGCTGCCTGGGCGGCAGCGCACCCAGTTAGGGCCGATCTATTGAAGGCGCTCAATTTCTGAGCTGCCTGGGCGGCAGCGCACCAGGAACAGGCGAGAAAGTGGCGATGTTTGATTTTCTGAGCTGCCTGGGCGGCAGCGCACTTTTATAGGCTTTCATGTAACCTCCTTATTGGTTTTCTGAGCTGCCTGGGCGGCAGCGCACGCGTCTTTGTGGTTACTGTTCAGCATGAAGTTTTTCTGAGCTGCCTGGGCGGCAGCGCACTGCTAAAAGCTGAGCAATTCAACGCCACGTACTTTCTGAGCTGCCTGGGCGGCAGCGCACCGGGTATTGCTCACAGAAAACCGATTTCATTTTTTCTGAGCTGCCTGGGCGGCAGCGCACTAGCGCACTATATCTCTACGAAGTTGGTTCATTTTCTGAGCTGCCTGGGCGGCAGCGCACACGACACGACGCCCGAGCACATGCAGCCGACATTTCTGAGCTGCCTGGGCGGCAGCGCACGACATGACGATTGGCGACAGTGTGGAGTTGGTTTTCTGAGCTGCCTGGGCGGCAGCGCACTTAACGGGATCGGCGGCTCGTACCATTCATCCTTTCTGAGCTGCCTGGGCGGCAGCGCACCTACCCGGCGCGCTGGAACAGCTCAAGCAAGCTTTCTGAGCTGCCTGGGCGGCAGCGCACGCGGTCACGTCGCCCGCGCTCAGCGCTTTCTGAGCTGCCTGGGCGGCAGCGCACTACTAATGTCGGCTTGTCGTCGCCATCACCCATTTCTGAGCTGCCTGGGCGGCAGCGCACCCAGCGCCCAATAAAGCGCGATTTGCGGTGCTTTTCTGAGCTGCCTGGGCGGCAGCGCACCCACCAAACCGGACAGGCCAGCCGCTTAAGCTTTTCTGAGCTGCCTGGGCGGCAGCGCACGTCAGATGGACAAGCACGGAATGCCCGTGTACTTTCTGAGCTGCCTGGGCGGCAGCGCACGCACACGCCGAAGCGAGCCTGAACAGCTACGATTTCTGAGCTGCCTGGGCGGCAGCGCACGTTTGATGAGTTCTCGAAGTATCCCGGCGCTTTTTCTGAGCTGCCTGGGCGGCAGCGCACAGCCGCCGTCATCGCGACGTTGACCGGGTACGTTTCTGAGCTGCCTGGGCGGCAGCGCACATAATATAGTCCCTCTGCCGTAAATAGTGCATTTTCTGAGCTGCCTGGGCGGCAGCGCACACCTTGTTAACAACGTTCCCGGCGTGGACATTTTTCTGAGCTGCCTGGGCGGCAGCGCACATCGAATCGGAAGGGCGCGCGCTACGCTTGAGATTTCTGAGCTGCCTGGGCGGCAGCGCACGCGTTTAGTAAACGTCAGCGTCAGTTTATCGCTTTCTGAGCTGCCTGGGCGGCAGCGCACAGATTTACCTCCAGTTCGCCGGCGGCGTTAATTTTCTGAGCTGCCTGGGCGGCAGCGCACGCCAGGCAATCACCACTGCGTTCAACTATATTTTTCTGAGCTGCCTGGGCGGCAGCGCACAGCTTCGCAAATCCGGTCACGCCCATTTCAACTTTCTGAGCTGCCTGGGCGGCAGCGCACCTGGCGGCTTCGAGTCCTGTGAGTGGGAGGAATTTCTGAGCTGCCTGGGCGGCAGCGCACGTCATCGAGCGTCGTGTAATCGACCCGGCTGATTTCTGAGCTGCCTGGGCGGCAGCGCACTTTCCGTGCCTTACCAGTTGGTCATGCGCGAATTTCTGAGCTGCCTGGGCGGCAGCGCACGGTAGCAGACGACGGTTTCCGTCATCGTCGTCTTTCTGAGCTGCCTGGGCGGCAGCGCACAGTAGGGCGCAATTTTTGGGTATCGTTTCAAGCTTTCTGAGCTGCCTGGGCGGCAGCGCACAATTAGACGTAACGGGCAGCGTGGACGTGGGCTTTCTGAGCTGCCTGGGCGGCAGCGCACAAGCGCGCGCAGCGGCGTCGGGTCGGTTTTATTTTCTGAGCTGCCTGGGCGGCAGCGCACTAGAGCATATCAAAATTAATGTGCTGATTGTTAAAGAGCTTTAGCCGAAAAAAGCGGTATCACTCTTTTTTGAGCGATACCGCTAAGTGCTTGATTATTGGTTACCAATTTTCATGTTGAAAAAAAGGGTCAAAACCACGGAACGGTAGCATTACTGCTTAAACCGTAGTAGTTAAACGCACCCGCCACCGAGTTTTTCTGAGGTTTGCGGTGTTCTATAAACAGGCTGAATCGCTGCTGGGTAGAACGACTATTTATCTGCACAAAGGGCAGTTCTATACCCCGCGCCGCGACTTTGGCGTAAATTTTCCGAGCCTCATCTTCTAAAATGTTATGCCGCTTGGCATATCGTTTTGCACGGCTTTCGCTCCCTGTATTGAACTGCTTCCGAGCGACATTAATATGCTGCGCATTAGCGGGAGCAGCGATTACCTCACTCACCTGAGTATGATCGCGCATGCCGGTTAGCCAATCTGCACTCATTAGCTGTTGCAAACGCGCTTGCGTGCCATGCAAGCGAAGGTGATCACCCAGTGTGCGAGCGCGTACACCGTGCTTATGGCTAGGGAAACTGACACCTACATCTTCGGCCTGTAAATCAAACAGCGCCCGGTGCAGCTTGTTATAAAGCGCGCCCATTAACATTGCCGGGGCAAAGTCAGGGTCGGGCCGTAAACGAATGTCGATATAGTGATCCATGGTTTACCCCGCTTCGCCGAATACACCGCCGCGAATCAGGGTCGCCATAACAAAGTGCTGGTCTTCCTTCGTAGGCACTTGGTCTTTAAGCATCCAGTTGTCGAGCAAGCTGTAAAAATCTTTTTTCTCTTTGGGGTGCCGGTATGCTTTTCCGCGAGTTGTCACCGAGCCATACGGCTCTACCGCGATAGGGCCAAGGTCTTCCTCTACCTCATTGGGGTACCAGGTATCGATAGTGCGAATAGCATTACCCAGCTTTTGGGAGTGGATCGCCCCTGTTTTATCATCACCAATGCTATATAGAGTCTTGCTCTTATCTCCACGTGAACGATCCATAATAAGTTCTTGAGACGGGAACACTTCCTGGCCACTGCCCACGCGCACATAGGCCACCACCTCTAGCAGTAAATGCTGTTCACCCGCCAACGCGGAGGCAATAACACCGGAGAGTTCTTTAAGCTCGGCGGTGTCCTCAAAAGCCCGTAATGAGAGCGACAGTGCATCAAACGTCCACTCTTTGGTGGTTTTGCCCTGTGCCAATTGGCGAACGCTTACCTCAACTTGCTCTGCGCCCATGCGGTTGCGCCACAGAAAGCGACCATTCGCGAGGTTATTGGCATAGCGATGCGCCAGCTCGCCAAAACCTTGCGCCTGTTTATACTTGGCGACTGCTTGTTCCAGCTTTGCTTGGTACTCCGCGTTATTACAGGCAGAGGGCGTGCCGGCACCGGCCAATACGCGCAGCGTAAAGCGCGCTACTAAGGTATCTGCATTATGGGGCAGCGTGGCGACATCGACTGATTGGGGATTGGGGTTCTCAATCTGAGCATCTAACTTAGCAGGATCTTTATGCTCTTTACTTGAATCTTTCAGGCGGTTGGAAATGGTACCACGTACCGATTTTTCGCGTACTTCTACCGGCTGCCACTGCTGATCATCTTGCCGCTTTTCCCAGTTACTGGCGTAAAGCAGGGCATCGGAGGGGTCAAGCTTGCGTTCAAAGGCGAGGACGGAAGCGGTTTTAAGGGTATCGTTTTTAGCCATGATAAAGCTCCTTGTTTACTGTGCTGAGGCGCGAAGGTGGTAATCGTTATTGAGCCGGTAAAGTCCCGCTTCTTCGTTGTTATCAACGTACCAAAGCAGGTCTTCAGGTTGCTTCATGCGGTGGGGGCTTACCCATTCACCGATGGAGTAGAGGCTTTCGACAAAGCGAAATTTAGTTTTGGTATCCCGGGCGTTGGCCACCTCTCCGGGATTAAAAAGATCGGAAATGGCGCCATAACCCACGGGGATAGGCACCAGCCAGCCGCGATAGGGGCGCTGCACCTGCCAAAGGGGCTTCTCGTTGGATTCACCTTTATTTTCAAGGGCGCAATAGTGGTTAAGCCGTGAAAGGTCTAGCCATGCATCCAGCAAACTGGCTTCCGGGTTTTGCTGTTGCAGCGTTTGGTGGTGCTCGGCGAGGTAGTCATCGCGCAGAGTTAACGCAAAGCCCGGCAACCAACGCCGTTTTAGGCGCGCGAACTGCTTTTCCCGCCGCTCTTCATTGTCATCAAGCGTGACCCATTGCGGGCGTTGTTTGTGGCTTGGCACGCTGCGATTAGGGATGACGCTGCCACCGGCAATACGCATACCCCCAACGATCTCACCAATTTGTTGGGCAATATCATCATGCTCACTTTCTGCCGCGGCTGAATCAATCGTGAAGATCAGCGTAATATCCAGATGAACCCGCCCCTCCTCCACAATAGAAGGTGCTTTATAGCTGCTATCTTTCTGTATTTTGGCACGATCTTTCGGCGACGAAAGCGGTGTGCGAGTTAAATGGAACGTGTATTGATAACGGTCTTTAGTTGCCTGAGCCTCTAAGTCATGGCAAATAACGCCGAAGTTACCGAGTGAAACGTTGATACCTTCTGCATAGAGCTTGCGCTCGAGGGCGTGCATCAAGCCCACAAAAGCGCTCATGGCAGGAAAGCCCCAGGTCATTGGGCTGGAAATCGCGTTGGCGTTTTGCACCCGCAGGCGCGGCAGGACTAGGAGGTTTTTCACTTCACTCATCGTCATCACCTCCTGGCAGGTTGTGTAAATCTTCCATTAGGCTTTCCATCCATCGACGGTCACGATCCTGCAGGCGTTGATGGGTAGCATCTTTCGCCAGTGTTTTCTTCCAGTGACGAAATTCCACATCGCCTAATGGGAGCTTTTCACCCAGCACGGTATTAAGCCAGCTAGCGAAACGGTGGCGAATCTCGTCTACCCATTCCACGCTGTTCCGCGCTTCACGAAAAGCAGCATCTTCCTCGGCACGGCCAGGATCTAGCCAGAAGGCTTCTTCGGCGACCAGTTCACATTTTTCATCGTCGCTCCAACCCGCAGGTAGGCTATGCATCTGCATAGCAAACAGCGATAGCTCGTCCATCAGCATGGCCGTGTAGTCATCGCGCAGGTCTCGGGTGTGCATATCCGTGGTGGGGTTGGTCTCCAGAAAGCGCTTGAGGTCTTTAACAAGGGAGCGCACTTCTGAGCGGCTGCCAAATATTCCAGGGTGGGAGAAAACCGATGCGACTTTTAGCGGCGGGCGAATATCACGCACATTCCAGTTGGGCGGAAGCGATGCCAATAAATAGTTGTTACCGCCACGCTCGCTATTCAGTTGCGAGATATTTTGCGGCTTGGTGCCGCCCATTTTCTGTACAGCTAAATTGGGGTAGCTATGCAAGGATTGCTCGGCGTATATGCCTTCCCGCTTGGCTTTACGTGCCTCTTTAGCCGCTTCGCTAAAGCGGTCATGGTTAATGGTTTGGAATACGCAGTGGGCCAGCGAAGTGCCATAAAGCGGGGCTAGCAGATGATAGTCTTCATCTTCTAGGGCTTCATCTCTCACTAGCCAGTAGACCTGTTTCGCGTGGGTGTGGGAAGCGGGATCGCTGCGGGCTTCGGTAATCGCCGCAAAGGCGTTGATCCATACTTGGGCTTGTTCGGGGTCATCGCTTAACGCCTTTGCAAGATCGGTATCATTTTCCAACACGCGTTCAAGCAGCGATTTGCCTTCAACCTCCAGCTTCAAAAGCTTATAAACATCAAGCGCGGCAGCATCACCTACCACATCACCTGAAAAGTCAGGGGGCAATACATGGCTACTTACCAAGCCATAGCTGGTTAGTGATTCGGGTGGAGCGTAAAAAGTTGAGCCCTTGGCATATGGGTGGGCCTGCTTGAGAGAGTGAGTCACCACTTGAAGAGAGCCAACCCGCCTTGCCGCATCGTTGATCCAGGTATCGAATTGGAACTGCTCAATCAGTGCCTGGTATTTCGGGTCATCCGGAGCTAGCTTTTCCGCTTTGATGTCGAAGCGCTCTTTCAGGAAGGCTTCGATCCCAGAGCGAATTTCTGCTGCTCTGCTATTATTTGCCATACGTTTTCCTTTTGGTTATTTCACCCTGCTGGCATAGAAATGATGATAAATCACAGCGATCACACCTTCAGTATTCTTTGGTCTGAAGAAGACCAACAATTTGTAGGCTTATGCTCACGATTTCCAAGTCTCTCTTGGCTTGCTAATGACAGCGCTGAAGCCCTTGCTGGCATACAAACCCTGGCTTGCGAAACGCTCGCAGATATTAACGAGCAGGTTTAACGTCATTTGCTACGCCAAAATCCCAACACCGGGTGATACCCCCATCGCTGGCCTCTAGCCGAAGCTGTCACCGTGCCAAAGGTACGGGCGGCGCGATCAAGGGAGATATCCAGGTCTTCGGCCAAGTCAGCCAGTGCCGTTAAGTAGTCGCTGGCACCCCAAGGCTGAATCCGCTCGCCCTGCTCTTTTGCCTGGTCTACCCGCACCAGCAGGCTCTCCTCCACCGGTACATAGAGCTTTTCGCCCCGCCTTGCGCCATCGTCTACGCGGTGTAGCGTCCAGGTTTCGCCGCCCTCATCAGGTATCAGTGCGAGGGTTATTTCAGGTTCGAGTTGCTGGCGAAACGGGTCACGCTGAATCAATACACCAGTTAAGTGCACCTGCGGTACCGCATACCAACTGTAAGCTCCAAGTGGTGGCGGCTTGGGCTGCTTGCCAAGCCTGATCTCTTTTTTGGTTAACGGCTCAGCAGGCTGTTCGATCATCAGCTGATGCAGCCGCTCGTGCTCCAGATCGACGAGGCTTTGCTTGGCGTGCAGCGTTTCCCGCGCCAGCACACGCGGGCGGGCATCAATCACCTTGTACTCATCTTCCGTTAATAGCTCACTAAGGAAGTGACTACTTAGCCGCCAATTGATATCTGTTTCAAAGCCAGGTTTGTGGAATGCAGGCTTTCCCGACTGCTCAAAATGCTTGAGGTTGGTATCAAGCAGTAAAATATTAGGCGATTCACACGCCTGTTCGCGGTGGCGTCGCACTCGGCCCGCTAACTGGATAATCGAGCGCATGGAGGAAGGCTCTACTATCGCCCAGTCGTAATCATGGTCGCGGCCGACTTCCGTTACCGGTGAGCCCAGCACAATAAACAGATGGTCGTTTTCTTCGCTGCTATCCAGAAGGCGGCGGATATCGGGCTGCTGAAACACTCGTTCAGGCTCGGCCCGTTGCAGCGTTCTGTCTAACCGGCGCTCAATTTCTGAGCGCATCACCAACGGGTGACGTGAGTGGTAAACGCAGAGGTGAATGCGCATACCTTCAGGGGCGCCCTGCTGAAACAGCGCCCTGGCCACATCTACCAAGGGGTCGATATTGGCCATACGCATAAGGCCAAAGCTAACGCGTTTGCTGGTGTGAGGGTCAACGGAGTGGTGCTGCTGGTGAAGCGCCAGTGCATGCTCGCGTAGCAGCTCTGCAACCGCGGGCCTGATCTCTTCTGGGCGTTTGCCCAGCGGTGGCAATGCTAAAATCTCGCCACGGCGGCGCACCGGGCTAGTCGATAGGCGTTCTAAACGCCGCTTGGCAAAGGCATGATGCGCGGTCTTGAAGGTCTCACTACTGGCGCAGTTTTCATGCTGACGGTCGTGCTCGTCGAACCAGGCGCAGCAGATATCCACCGCCAAGCCCGGCTCGCCACGATGGCGCTGAAAGGCTTCGCGGCCGCTGCGATAGGCTTCATATAAACCTTCGACCAATGCGGGCGGCAAAGTGGCCGATGACAGCAGCACCCTAGAGCCCAAAAGCCCCGCCCAATTCACTAATCGAGTAAGCGCGGGCAGATCGTTGATGTCGAAATCGTCGATTTCGTCAAGCACCAAGTCGCTGCTCATTAGGCGCAGCATGGGCACGATCTGCCGCCCGCCGCGCGTGCTTTCCGTGGCGGGTATCAGATGGTCAACGGTACATACCAAAATGGGCGCGGCGATCAGCGCGCGGGTGCCCGGCTCATTATTAAGGCGGCGCAGCACCGGGTGGCTATCGAAATTGCCGTCAAACACCACGTGGGCGTCTTCTTCGATCAGCGCCTGTTGAGACGCCGAGCCGCTGGCTTCGGCTTCCTGTTCGTAGTGTTCAAACAGGGTTTTATTGGCGCTGCCACCTACCCGCACAGCGAGTTCATCTTCACCTAAATGCAGACGTTCACGCAGCGCCTGACCGGTTTGCAGCGTTAGCGTGCGTAGCCCCAGCGCTATGCTAAAACGCGCGCCCTGTTGAGGGTCAGCCAGCGCATACATAATGCGTCCATTGGCCAGGGTTTTACCGCAGCCGGTGGAGGCCATATTGATGCCAAAAAAGCCCTGGCGCTGGCTACGCTCCCTCAACGAATGGGCCAGATCAAAGGCTTTATCCTGCCAGCGAAAACGCGGGTGACTGCTGCGTTTACGAAAACCCTTGTGGCGCGCTAAACAGGGCAGGTGGCTGTCGACACTAGGCAGCGCACGGGCGACCGCGGCTGCGTGTTTTTCAACGCCCAGAATATGCTCATCCAACGGCTGGTTGGGCTTGCCTGTTTTGCGCACGGTATTGGCGGTCAACGGATAATTTGGCTCGCCCCGCACGCGATGTTGAAGGTCTTCCAAACTTGAGTAGTGGTGATCGGCCAGCATGAGGCTAAGCCGGGCTAAATGCATGACGTAGCGGCTGTCCAGCCAGTGGCTACCATTTTGCAGCCGCGCCTGTAGCCGAGAGGCCAACTTTACCGCTCGTTCGCGCCAGCGCGGTGTACTGACAGGCAAGCCTTTACTGAACTGCCAGTACGGCGATATCCGTTTAGGGTCTTGGGTCTCAGGAATCTCGTTCCACTCGGCATGAATAGAGGCAAACAGCCCACCTAGCTGCTCCGCCTGAAGTGGCGCCTTTCCTCTGCCCCAGCGCCGTTCGTGATCGCCATCGTTTTCCGGCGGTTTTAGCGGTAGCCGATGGTGGCTAAGCACTAGCCAACCCAGCGCGGCAGCTAGCGGTGGCAATTGGCTAAACACGGCAGAGATAGGAGCGTCTATTCCGTCACGCTCCAACCCCTCCAGCCAATCCTGCTCTTGATAGCCGCCGTCGGCCAGACGCGCCAGCCAGGTAGCGTCGTCGTCACTTCCTACAAATGCTTGGAACAGGCGTAGCGATATCCATTCATGACGGTATAAGTTGCGCCCTTCCAGTTTGCCTATAAGCCGCTGCTGGAAGGCGTCGCAGGCTTTGCCCAGGTCGTGCAGTAACGCAGCCATCGCGGTGAGCAAGAGAATATCTTCGCCGTTGTGCCAGTCATTTTCATCCCGGCGGCGTAGGATATCCCGGGCGGTGGTATTGGTCGGTACTGCGCCATTGAGATTGAACTGAGCGGCATCCCCCACCACCCACATTAGTTCGCTATGGTCGTGGCCACGAATCCAGTGGCAGGCAACGGCAGTATTCTTGCGGGCGGTTTTGCGCAGTAGCTTGCGCAGCGTCTCCAGCCCTGCCTGGGTGATGGGTGTTTGCCAGGTGCGGTCGCCACGGCGTTCGGCAAACTGATCAAGCACGCGCCGGGTTTGCTTGAGAGCATTTTTATTGCACTGGGAAATCAGCAGCACATTCATGCGTCGCCACTCCCCAGCGCCTGGGCGACTTCCTTGAGCGTATCGATCATAAAGTCGAGGGATTCGGTGCGAGTTAGGCGCTCAATGCAGGCTTGGCGAAACTCCTGCTCCTCATCGCCGCGCATGGCGGAAATAAACGCCTGGGGCAAAATCACCGCGTCTTTCACCAAATCCGCCACATCAAAGACTAAACCACCCCGGCGGGTTTTACCGTGGAGTACCGCCAGCCCATGGGGAATGCCCAGCACCCAGGTGGCGGTCGCTGCCAGCCCGTAGGCAAGATAATTGCCGTGATCGAGAAAGCGGTTGGCAGGGTCGGTGCCTGTACCGCGTTTCGCGCGGGTGAAATCACCGTACTCGACCGCGTTTACCGCCAGCTTAAACAGTGTCTTGGTTAAACGCGCTTCCAAAGTCAGTAGATCGACGGTGCTGGGGGCTTGCTTGATCGCTTCGCGGTGGTGGGTCAGCGCGCTATGCAGGTGGTCGGTGGAAATAGTAAAGCCTGCGTCTTTCATCACCCGGCTTGTCCACAGCGCTTCGATACGGGCAAGGCGGGCTTGCTGAAATGCGCGTGCAGCATCCAGGCGTTTGGCATCATCAAACCAGAAGCGCACCCAGTATTGCAGGTACTCCGTGGGGCGGTACTCGCTTTGCGGGGTCAGCCAAGCGACATCCACGTCAACTTCATTGGCAGCAAATAACGGCGTACCGCCGCCGCCACAAAACCCGACTAACACGCCTGCTTTGGCAAGCTCACGCATGGCCGCTTGGGTAATCGAGGTGCCGGTGCCCAGCAATATCGAGGTGGTGTTGGCAATGGGGATATTCCAATAGCGGGATTTGCTGCCCTCATCGGTGACATACTCCACTCGGCCCCCGTTCACCAACACCCGGCAGTGCTGCAGGTAATAGAGGTTGGCGCGCTTGGAGTGAAGAATGGTTTTTAGGTCATTGGGTGAAAAATCATCCATGGCGGCCGTCCTTTTGCATTTTTTCCATCTAACCATTCTTCATTAATAATGACCATTGACCCCCATCAGCCTTTTCCTACAAATGATTGCTTCGGCACATTACTTTTGAGCTGTCGTTGCATGCTTGGCGTTGCCCTGTGCCGCTGAGCGAGTAAAATACGTGGCAAATTTATTGGCGTCGCCAATTGTTATGTTATAACCTATTTGATTATTCGCGAGGTCGGCTTAATGAGTGAGCATTCACATCGCCATAACAAGGAAGGGCCTTGTCATTTTTCGCTGATGTCGCTGTCGGCGTTGCGGCGGCTGCTGTCGGTCTCGGTGCCGTTACTGGTGCTTTGGTTGATGGTGCTATGGGCTAACGGGTGGGCGTTATGAGTGAGCGTTCACTGTCACGCCTGCAACTGCACGACCTGCATTTGGCCCAAGGACACCGCACGGTGCTTGAGCATGTGGAAGGCGACTTTCAACCAGGCGCGATCACCGCGCTGATTGGCGCCAATGGCGCGGGGAAAAGCACACTTATTCAGGCCATCATGGGCGAGTTACGCCCGATCAGCGGCAAGGTGGTGTGCACCGTGCCCAAAGAGCGCCGCGCCTGGCTGCCCCAGCAGTTGGCGTTGGATTTGACCTTCCCAATGAGCGTGGAAGAACTGGTCATGACCGGCAGTTGGCCAAGCCATGGGGCGATGAAGGGTTACTGTGCCGCGCACTACCGTAAGGGCCGCGAGATCATGGCGCGGCTGGGTATTTCGCACCTGGCCCACCGTCCGCTGGGCGAGCTTTCCGGCGGCCAGCGCCAGCGCGCACTGATCGGTCGTACGCTAATGCAGGAGGCCGAGCTGCTACTGCTCGACGAGCCGTTTGCCAACGTGGATGGCGAGACGGTGGATATTTTGATCCGCATTTTGCGCCAGATGGCCGACGACGGGGCAACGCTTATTTTGGTGCTCCACGATATGGACCATCTGCGTCGACTGGCCGATGAAGTGCTGATGCTTAACGGCGGGCATGGCCGCTGGGTCTCGCCTGGCGCGCTTAGCCACCAACACGCACCGGCGGAAGTGGTGCCGTTTACGCTAGGAGGCCGTCATGCTGGCACTGCTTGATACCTGGTTTATCGCGCCTTTCGATTACGGCTTTATGCGTCGCGCGGTGGTAGGCGGCCTGGCGCTTTCGCTGGCGGCGCCCACGCTTGGGGTGTTTTTGGTGCTGCGCGGCATGAGCCTGATTGGCGACGCCATGGCCCATGCGATTCTGCCTGGGGTGGCGCTTGGCTTCCTGCTGGCCGGGTTTTCACTGCCGATTATGAGTATCGGCGGGGTGCTATTCGGGGTGATGGTGGCATTGCTTGCCGGGGCGGTGTCCAAAATGGGCGGCCAACGCGAAGATGCCGCCATGGCCAGCTTTTTTATTATTTCGTTGGCCGCAGGCGTGATGCTGATTTCGCTTGGCGGCAGCAGCGTGGATCTTACCCACGTGCTGTTTGGCTCCATTTTGGCGATCAACTCCACCGCGCTGCTGCTTATCGCCGGGATCAGCACGCTGATCGTGCTAACCCTGGCGGTGATTTTCCGTGCAATGGTAGTGGAATGCCTGGACCCGTTGTTTTTGCGCGGCCAGAGCCGCCGCAGCGGCTGGGTACACAGCGTGTTTTTGGGCCTGCTGGTGCTCAATCTCACCGCTGGGTTTCAAACCCTGGGCACGTTGATGGCGGTGGGTTTGATGATGCTGCCCGCTACATCGGCGCGCTTCTGGAGTAAGCGGCTGGAAGGCCTGATCGGTATTGCCGTGGCGTTTGCGATGATTGCCAGCACCGGGGGATTACTGCTGTCGTTCCACCTCGATATTCCGTCAGGCCCCAGCATTATTCTATTGGCCGGTAGTGGCTATCTGCTCTCTGCCTTATTCGGCCGTTATCACAGTTTGGCAGCCAGATGGCGGCGCAAAACCGCACCGCTGTCTGCAGAGCCGAGCCATTAATCCTCGGGCATGGCCCGATTGACCCTTTTAGGAGCGCTTAAATGAGATTGCACCCCTCTCGCTGGCTGGTTGGCGTATCAGCCCTGCTGGCGTTACCCGCCGCCATGGCATCCGAACGCGTACAGGTGGTCACCAGTTTTTCGATTCTGGCCGATATGGTCGAACAGGTGGGCGGTGAGCACGTCGAGGTGAGCTCGCTGGTCGGCCCTGACGGCGATGCCCACGTCTATACCCCAAGCCCTGGCGACGCGCGGGCGCTGGCCGATGCGGACCTGGTGGTGTTCAACGGGCTGCTGTTTGAAGGCTGGATGGAGCGCCTGATCGACTCCAGCGATTACGCCGGCGCGCTGGTCACCGCGACCCAGGGCATCGAGCCGCTGGCCCGGGCTGGCCAGGATGATCACGACGGGCACGGGCACGGGCACGATGACCATGGCCACGACGAACACGCTCATGACGATCATGATCACGACGAGCATGGCCACAATGGAGACGACGAAGAGGCCGACCACGCCCACGGCGATGACGACCCCCACGCCTGGCAAGATCTGGCCCGCGCTGAAACCTATGTCGAGAACATCCGCGATGGATTGATTGAAGCCGATGGCGACAATCGCGAGACCTATGAGGAAAACGCCGAGCGCTATCTGGCCGAGATAGAGAAAGCCGACGACGAGATCCGTGCGCTGATTGAAGAGATTCCGGCGTCTACCAGTGTGATCACCGGCCACGACTCGTTTGGTTATTTTGCCGATGCCTACGGCGTGCGTTTTCTCTCTCCGGTAGGGCTCTCGACCGAAGCCGATCCAAGCGGTGCCAGCATGGCTGAGTTGATCGACGTCATTGAAGAAGAAAACGTCGAAGCCCTGTTCCATGAAAACATGACCAATCAGTCGGTGTTGGATCAACTGGCGGAAGAAACCGGACTTAGCGTAGCAGGCACGCTGTATGCCGATGCACTAAGCAGCGAAGGCGAAGCAAGTACTTACTTAGGCATGATGCGCCACAATGCCGAAACGCTTCACGATGCGCTGGCTGAGCCGGGTCATGACGATCACGAGCATGACGATGACGACCACGACCACGACCACGACCACGACCACGACCACAGCGAGCATAGCCACTAGCCGGGCCGGGGCAATCAACGCGGCTCAAGCATTGCTCGCCTTTAGCAGCCACGCTCGGAAAGACGCCATTGCGCGGGTTTCCGGGCGTGTTTGCAAGCGCGTCAGCCAATAGCCTCCCAGGCTGACAGTGGCGTCGAAAGGCTGGACCAGGGCGCCACTGCTTAGTTGACGGGTAAACATCGATGTTGGCGCCAGCGCCACTCCTGCCCCTTGTAACGCTGCTTCCACCATGGCGATGGAAGAGTCAAACACAATACTCTTGGTCATCGGATAGCTGTTTGGCAACCCTGCGGCCGCTAACCACTCTGCCCACTCGTCGGCGCGATAGGAACGCAACCACGTCTCGCCCAATAGATCGACAGGCGTTTCGAGGCGGGTAGCAATAGTAGGGATACACATGACCGATAGCGATACCGGCATCAGGGGCTGCGCTGCAATGCCGTGCCAGGCACCTGCCCCATAACGGATTGCGAAGTCGAGCCCTTCGGCTGCAATATCTGCCCGGTTATTGTGGGTAGAAAGGCGAAAGTCGACAAACGGATACTGTTGCTGAAAATCATCCAGCCTGGGTAGCAGCCAGCCAACCGCAAAGGTTCCCACCACGCCAACGTTTAATACGTCCCGATAACTGCTCTCACCCACCCGGTCTAGCGTGTGGGTAATCTGGTCGAACGAACTCTTGAGCACCGGCAAAAGTCGCTCGCCCTCTTGGGTGAGCATTAAGCCTCGGGGCAACCGTTTGAACAGTGGCACCTTCAGTTGGGCTTCGAGGAGCTTAACCTGATGGCTAACCGCGGCCTGGGTCACGCACAGCTCGTCTGCTGCGCGCGTAAAACTCAGATGCCTCGCCGACGCCTCAAAGGCGCGTAAAGCCTTCAGCGGCAAGTAAGAACGCGCCACGCAGCCCCCAATTTTTCTAATGGCTCGTACAAAATATAACTGTTTGTTAGCTCACCCCGCAGGTCGTAAATTAACGCTTTGCCACGCCTTCGCGGGGCGAGCGACAGCGCATTCTTTACTTCACTCACGGAACAAGGTTTCAGTATGGGTAAGATATTAGCAGCAAAAACGCGGGTTATCATGACAGGATCGCTCCTTTTAAGCTGCCCAGGGTGGGCGTTAGCCGCGCCCCATAGTGAAGACGTGGAGGCGCTAGTCAACAGCACTATCGAATCCCTGATGGCTGAACATGATATCCCAGGGATGACCGTTGCGCTTAGCATTGATGGCCAACAGCATTATTTTAATTATGGTGTCGCCGACCTGGAAGCACAGACACCGGTGACCGAAGAGACGCTGTTCGAGCTTGGCTCCGTCAGCAAGATATTCACCGCGACGCTGGCGGCCCACGCGCAGTCCAGTGACGCCCTTTCGCTTTCTGACCCGGCCAGCCGCCACCTGCCCACCCTTGAAGGCAGCGCCTTTGATGATATTACGCTGCTGGAACTGGGTACTTACACGGCGGGCGAACTCCCCCTGCAATTTCCGGAAGAGGTACAAAGTGAAGAGTCGATGGTCGACTACTATCGCCAATGGCAGCCGAAATCCGCACCTGGCAGCCACCGGCTCTATTCCAACCCGAGCATAGGGCTTTTCGGTTATCTCGCCGCGCAAAGCCTGGGCAAGCCATTTAATACGCTGATGGAAGAGCGGATATTGACTCCGCTGGGCCTTGATCATAGCTATTACCAGGTTCCTGACGATCAGATGGCGAGCTATGCCTACGGTTATTCGAAAGAGGATGAACCGATCAGGGTGAATCCAGGCGTGTTGGATGCCCAAGCCTACGGGTTGAAATCAACAGCGGCAGACGTGCTGACGTTTGTGGAAGCCAATATGGACAGCGCAGAGCTTGATGAATCACTGAGCCAAGCCATGGAAACCACGCGGACCGGTTACCTTGAGGTCGGTGATATGACCCAAGGGTTGGGCTGGGAAAGCTACGCCTATCCGGTCGCACTTGATGCGCTTGAACAAGGCAATTCGCTTGAGATGATACTCGAAGCCAACCCAGTCAACCGCCTAAGCCCACCGCTGCCCCCCAGGCAAGAGGCACTCTACAACAAGACCGGATCGACCAATGGCTTTGGCGGCTACGTGGCCTTTGTGCCCAGCGAGCAGATCGGTATTGTGATGCTGGCAAACCGCAACTACCCCAATCAGGCGCGCATCGAGGCAGCGCACCATATCTTTACCGCGCTAACCGACGAGCCCTGAGCAATGGCGCTGAGCAATGGCGCTGAGCAAAGGGGCGGAATATGCGAAAGTTGCATTTTTGCGCAGCGATAAGGAGACTAGCACCACTTCCATTGCCTGCAAGAGTCAGCCCCATGCGTTTAAACGCCGACTTTACCCGCTTTGCCTGTGTGACACCGGAAGATTACCGCTGGGTGGCCTCGCCCAGCGCTGGCGTCGAACGGATGATGCTTGACCGTATTGGCAATGAAGTGGCGCGCGCCACAAGCCTTGTTCGCTACGCCCCCAACAGCCAGTTTGACCGCCATATCCACGGTGGTGGTGAAGAGATTTTAGTGCTGGAGGGCGTCTTTGCCGACGAGCATGGCCGTTACGCCGCCGGTAGCTATCTGCGCAACCCTATCGGTACAGGCCATACGCCGCAGATTGGCGATGAAGGCGCGCTGATTCTGGTCAAGCTCCATCAGTTTGACCCCAACGATGAGTTACAACTGGCGGTGCCCGCCCATCGCTTGCCCTGGCAGCCAGACCGCCGACCGGGCATCGCCTATAAAATGTTGCACACGTTTAAACAAGAGCGCGTCAGCCTGGAGCACTGGGAGGCAGGGCAAGCCATCAGCTATCCGGTGCTAACCGGTGGGTTGGAGTTTTTCGTTCTGGAAGGTACGTTGAGCGACGGCGACAGTGAATACACAGCGGGTAGCTGGTGTCGTTATCCCAGCGGCATGGCACTGACACTCACCGCCGGAACCGACGGGGTGCAGCTATATCTCAAACGCGGTCACTTGCCGCCCGCTCAGGCCGGATCAGCCTAAAGCGAGAAAGGGCAGGAGCGTTAACGCGATCAGCATGACGATGGCCACGCCCACCAGCGTGACTTGCACGGGGTGGGCGGTGAAGCGCTGCCATAGGGTTGGCGCATCGCCGCGCGCTAGCGCGTCATGATGTTCCTGCCTGGCGCGCGTCTGGCGCTCGGTTTGGTACTCGGCCAGCAGCGCCTGGGCATCCTCAAGCTGGCGTTTATCACGCAGCCAAATCGCATCGACACCCAGCCGAAAGAAGCCCGCCTGCGTCTCGTAGATGTCCATGCCGTGGGCATCGAGTAACTGACGCACTTCCATTGCCTCTTCGTCGGTTACGTGGCGCAGGCGGAAAAGCAGATGTGCCATACTATTCGCCCTTACCGGCCATCAGGTCCGCTTGGATCACTTCGATCCAGTAGCCATCCGGGTCTTTGACGAAAATCACATCCTTCATTTTGCCCTGATCGGCCCGTTTGACAAACGTCACGTCGTGCTCGTCGAACCATGCCTGTGCGGCGACTAAATCGGGTACGCTAAAGCAAATATGACCAAAGCCTTGCGGTTCGGCGTTGCCATCGTGGTAGGCAAAGTCGTCCTGGTTTTCTGTTCCCCAGTTGTGGGTCAGCTCTAGAAGACCCTTCTGGCTAAACGTCCAGGCGGTGCGCGCCTTTGTCTCTTCGGGTACGTCTTCGCCGCCTTCGAGGTTCGCAAGGAAGTAAAGCGAGAACTGCATTTCCTCGAAATCGAGCCGACGCATCACCTGCATGCCAAACACCCGGGAATAAAACGACAGCGCCTGCTTGGGGTCCTTGACCCGCAACATGGTGTGGTTCAGGCGGAAGCCTTGGGTCTGCTTAGGGGCAGGTTTCACTCCTGGATGCTGTTCACCTTGAAACGGCATGCGCTATCTCCTTTGACGTATCGGTTACTTTGTATAAGCCTTTAGAGACTCTGCACAATGTCTCTACTTACCCTTATGATTGCCCAATTTCGGTGTCTATCGCTTCATCATGAGGGCAATCTGACAAATTACCAACCCTGGACAAGAGGCCTTATGTCCCTCGAGCTCAATGTACTGAGTGCACCGCCCACCCCGTGCTACCACGCCCCAAAGCCGGCTTCTAACGCGTCTTGCTCTGGAATTCCTATGCAAACGTCCTACGCTTTAATTATGTCGTTATACAAGACGCTAGGTAATATCTAGCTGAGCGCGTCCATCAGGAGCCGGTAATGACCTCGATTGATATGACCCTTGGCGATCACATCACGTTGAAGCAGCTTTCCCAAGCGCTCCGCAACGGTTTTTCGCCAATTGTGGAAGTGGAATCCATGGACGGTATCTATAAAGTCCGTTTTCACCATGCCAACGGTGTCTCCGATTTATCCAATGCCGAAGGACACGTCAGCACTTTCCTGGGCACTGGTGAAATCCGCGATACACTGGGTGAATTAGGCTTAACCCACGGCATCCTGACGTTTGCTGATCAATGCGGCGACGAAATGATTGGCGTTGAGGGAAAAGCCATGACACCTGATGAAATGCTCACCTACGGAACACGCATCTCGTTTCGCTAGATGTCGCTGCCAGGGCTTTACAGACCGGCTCAACCCGAAGATAGTATCAACACGACAGGGGCGCTCGTGACACAACGGGCTGAGACGCACCCTCATAACCTGAACCGGCTAATACCGGCGTAGGGAGTCGTGGCGCGCTTGCCACCTCCCCCGTCGGGAGGATGCTATGACGCTACCCCCACTTGGTGACTCCCTCGCAAAACTTCATGCTAGCACTCCGCTAGTCCATTGCATTACCAACTATGTGGCGATGAACAGCAGCGCCAATGTGTTGCTTGCCGCTGGCGCCTCCCCCGCCATGCTACATGCCCAAGAAGAGGTGGCAGAGTTTACCCAGCTAGCTGGTGCGCTCTCGATTAATATCGGAACCCTTTCAGCTCCTTGGGCCGATGCCATGCTTATCGCCGCAAAGACCGCGAATGCCTGTAGCATCCCTTGGATTCTGGACCCAGTGGCCGTTGGTGCCACCGGCTATCGCCAGACCGTCTGCACAGCACTATTGAACCACCAACCCAGCGTTATTCGCGCCAATGCCTCCGAAATACTTGCGCTCAATGGATTAAACCACCAGGGCCGCGGCGTCGATGCGACCGCCGCTACCGAGGATGCCCTGGCAGCCGCCATGGCTCTAGCCGAGCAGTATCGCTGTGTGGTCGCCATGACCGGGGAGCGGGACGTGATTACCGATGGCGACAAGTGCTACATCATCAACGGCGGCCACCCAATGATGCCCCGAGTTACAACGCTAGGCTGTGGGCTTAGCGCCTTGGTGGCGGCGTTTGTCGCAGCAACCCCCAACGCGCCGCTGGACGCCAGCAGTGCAGCAATGGCGTGCTTTGCCCTGGCCGGTCAACGCGCAGGGGCTATAACTAAGGGGCCGGGAAGTTTTTACGTTGCCTTCTTGGATGCACTGTACCAACTCACCCCGGACGAGCTCAGCCAGTTCGCCCAGCGGGAGGTGTCGCATGCTGCTTGATCTGTCGCTCTATTTGGTCACCGATGCAACGCTGTGTCAGCGCCATGGGCTTGAGAACACCGTCCGCGAAGCCGTCAGCGGCGGCGTTAGCATTGTACAACTACGCGACAAGCATGCCAGTGACGCCGACATGATCGACCAGGCACGGCGCTTGAAAGCCGTGCTGGCGGGTAGCGGGGTGCCACTGATTATTAATGACCGCCTCGAGGTGGCATTGGCAAGCCAGGCGGATGGACTGCACGTCGGGCAAAGCGATACGGCCGTGCACCAGGCACGCCTGGCAATGGGGCCGGAGGCCATACTGGGACTTTCGATCAACACAGTGGAGCAGCTTCAGGCAGTACCCACCGACCTGCTTGATTACGTGGGCATCGGGCCGGTGTTTGCCACGCCCAGCAAACAAGATCACGCCCAGCCGATTGGTTTTGGCGGGCTCGCCTCCCTGGTCAATGCCTGCCCGCTACCCAGTGTGGCCATCGGCGGGCTCAATGCCAGCCACTCAAGCGCCGTGCGGCGCGCCGGTGCCCATGGGCTGGCGGTCATATCGGCGATCTGCGGTCAGCCTGATCCACGCCAGGCGGCGCTGGCGTTTAGCGACCAATGAATCGCCTTGATGACATCACGGCTTTCGTCAAAGTCGCCGAGCTGGGTAGCTACACCCGCGCCGCTGAAGCGCTCGATCTCTCACGAACGCGGGTATCTCGACAGGTAATGGCACTGGAAGAAGCGCTGGGCGCCCGATTGATTCAGCGCACCACGCGGCGGCTGCATCTTACCGAGGCCGGCGAGCGTTACCTGGCCCGGGCGCAGGGTATCTTGCTTGCTCTGGAAGAAGCCGCCGCTGAAGTGAGCAGCGGCACCTGTACCGTCAGCGGGCGGCTGCGCATCAACGGCCCCATGAGTTTCGGCACACGCTACCTCGCACCACAGGTCGCCCGGTTCATGCAGGCGCACCCCGGCCTCGACATCCGCCTGGACCTGAACGATCGCCGGGTAGACCTGCTGGAAGAAGGCTACGATCTGGCCATCCGGATTGGCAGCCTGCCCGACTCCAGCCTGATTGCAAAGCGCCTTACCCGCTGTCAGCTGGTGTTTTGCGCCTCACCTGAGTACCTGGCGCAGCACGGCACGCCAGCGCGTATTGAAGACCTCTCGCAGCACCGCTGCCTGCGCTATCGCAGCGGCCAGAACAGCGGCCACTGGTACGTCGGCAAACAAACGCTGGCCGTCTCGGGGCCGCTTGAGAGCAACAACGGCGATATGCTGACCCAGGCCGCCGAGGCAGGCCTGGGAATTGCCCAGCAGCCTAGCTTTCTGCTGCCCGAGAGCATCGCCAGCGGGCGGTTGGTGCCCATTCTCTTGAAGGCGCCACCAACGCTGTTGGAGATTCACGCTCTGTATCCCGCCCGGCGCCACCTGCCCGCCAAGGTGGCGCGTTTCATTGATATACTCGCGGACGCCTGGGGCGACCCGCCGTCGTGGGAAACGGAAATGGGATTGTCGCCTGTTGCGCAACAGTGAAGTGCTTGGCCAAGGGATTATCGAGCTCCCGCGCGGTCGTATAGTGGTGCCATCGCATCCCGCGTGATGCCTACTACCACGAGAGAGACCGCCATGACCCCTTCGTCTTCCCTACCCCGTCACACCACTGCCCTGCTGCGCATCAGCCTGGGCGTGATGGCCCTGGCCCACGGCCTGATGAAAGTTTTTGTATTCACCCTACCCGGCACCGTTGCCTACTTCGAGTCGCTGGGTTTACCCGGTTTCATGGCCTATTTGACCATCGCTGCTGAAGTGGGCGGCGGCATCGCCCTGGTGCTCGGCGTGTATACCCGTTGGGTGAGCCTGGCCCTGGTGCCGGTACTGCTCGGCGCTGCCTGGGCACACCTTGGCAATGGCTGGGTGTTCTCCAACCCCGGCGGTGGCTGGGAGTTTCCGGTATTCTGGGCGATTGCGCTGCTCGTTCAGGCAGGCCTGGGCAGTGGCAGCTGGGTGTTGAACCGCCGATTGGCATAAGCTTGACGCTGGCACTGGCCTGGTTGCTGGTGTCGGCCCACGATGGAGTTTCCCCATGTTACCTAGCCTGTTTATTTCCCATGGTTCGCCCATGCTGGCCCTGAATAAGACGCCAGCCCACGCGTTTCTGCGCGGGCTGGGCAAGCGGCTTTCCCCCAAGGCAGTGATCGTGGTGTCGGCCCATTGGGAGAGCACCGCGCTCAAAGTCAGCGTCAGCGCCAAGCCGGAGACGATTCATGATTTTGGCGGCTTCCCTCAGGCGCTTTTCGACTGTCGGTATCCGGCTCCCGGCGACCCTGAGCTGGCAGAGCGACTGGCCAGGCTGCTCGACGCCGAGCGGGTCGAACGCGGCCTGGATCACGGCGCCTGGGTGCCCCTTTCGTTGATGTTTCCTGACGCCAATGTGCCGGTTGTGTCGCTGTCGCTTCCCGTACGCTGGAGCAATGCAGCGCTCGTGACGCTGGGTGAACGGCTGTCGGCGCTGCGCGATGAGGGCATCCTGGTAATCGGCTCGGGCAGCCTGACCCACAACCTGTATGAAATCATGCCGCCGGACAGCCCCATGCCGCTCTGGGTGGATAGCTTTGCCCAGTGGGTGAAGGCGCGCCTCAGCAACGGCGACCGGGAAGCCCTGCTCGACTGGGAAAGCGCACCCCATGCCCGGCAAAATCACCCGACGCCTGAGCACTTCCAGCCGCTGCTGGTGGCCATGGGCGCCGGTGGCGAAGCCACACAGCTGCACCATAGCGTAGAGCATGGCGTTCTCGCCATGGATGTCTACCAGTTCGCTTAGGCCCAGGCTAGGCGGTTGGACGACGTTTCAGGGTCGTGCGTCGGTCGTGGTAGGCAATCGCCAGGCCGCTGGCCATAATCAACGCACTGCCGACCCATACCCACAGGTCGGGTAGCTCCCCCCAGAACCACCAGCCGAGCAGCACAGCCCACAGCATGGCGGTGTAATCGAACGGGGCGGCTATCGCCGCTGGCGTAAAGCGAAACGCCAAGGTGATAAAGGCGGTGGCCGCCACGCCCAACACGCCTGAAGCCAAAAAACCGACCCAGTGCCATGGCTGCGGCGTCTGCCACACCCACGGCAATGTCAGCCCGGTCACCACCAAGGGCACACAGGTCATGTAAAACAACATTGCCCAAAGGTGCTCGCGCCCCCCATAGCGGCGCGCGGTAATCATCATCAAGGCATAGAATAGTGCCGCTCCGACCAAAGCTAAGGCACCCAGTTGAAACGCATCGCCACTGGGGCGCACGACAATCAGCACCCCAACAAACCCCACAAGCGACGCAATCAGCACCGGGGGATCAATACGCTCACCCAGCAACGGTACCGACAGCAGGGTGACAAACAGCGGTGCCACAAAGGCAATCGCGGTCGCCTCAGCCAGCGGTAATAGCGTTAACCCCAGTACAAAACAGACCATCGTAGCGGTATATATCAACCCGCGCAGCAGGTGTACGCGTGGTCGTTTGGTGCGCAGCTTGCGCAGGCCACCGGCAAAGTGGGCGAGCAACGCAATCAGCGGCAGTGAGACTAGCGTCCGAAAAAAGATAATCTGCAGTGGCGAGTGCACCTCACCTAGCCATTTGGAAACGGCGTCCCCTAGCGCCAGGAACAAAACGCCCATACACATGCAGAGTATGCCTTTCAGGGACGTAGTCACCGCGATCTCCTTTGTTCTTCCTCACCTAAAAGCAAAAAACCCCGCCAAAAGCCTTTGGCGGGGTGATCGCACCATACCGCGCTAGAGACTGGCGTTAACGACTAAGCAATCCATTCCTCGCGAACGCAATTGCTCGCAGGCTTGACGCGCTTGCTGCTCTTCGAGCGCCATGAGCCGAGCACGAAATACCGGCGTTTGGCCTACCGATGCATCGACTGCCACTTGCCCTTCTACATCACGGGGCAAATACCCGGCCGCTTCACGCGCATAGCGCTGAGCTTGATCTTCTTGACTGAAAGCGCCCACCTGGATACCCCAGCCACTTGCTGAGGCACGCGATGCCATAACACGCTCGCGATCAATAAAAGCTTGCAGTGGGTCCTCTTGCGGCTCGCGATCCTGCGCTTCGGTAGGCGCCTCTGGGGTTGGCTCAGACGGCTCCGCTTCCGGCGTATAAGTCGCTACCACGGGTGACGTTTCTGACGGCTGTGGGGGTGCTGGCATGTCTTTTGGTGCCGATGAAAAGGCCATATACTCGTCGGAAAAGCTCAAATCGGCCACCCAATTACGCTGGTCCCGTAGCGTTGCCCGGGCAAAACTTCGATCCAGCAGACTGGCCATGTGCTTGTCTCGCGACTGCGCAGTAAAACCGCCCATCACAATGCCCATCAGCCGACGATCACCGCGCATCGCGGTCGTCACCACATTGAAACCCGAGGCGCGGATAAAGCCGGTTTTCAAGCCATCCGCACCGGGGTAATCACGCACCAGGCGATTGTGACTGGTGTGCTTGGTACCCCGATAGGTGAACTCTTGCAGGCCGAAGTAATGATAATAATCGGGGAAATCCTGCATTACCCGAACCGCCAGCGTCACCATATCCCGAGCCGTGGTTATCTGCTGGTCATCGGGAAGCCCTGAGGCATTGCGAAAGGTGGTGTTGGGCATCCCCAGTTCCCGGGCTTTTTCGGTCATCAATTGGGCAAAGCGACCCTCACTTCCTCCGATTGCCTCCGCCATGACGACCGCCACGTCATTGGCCGAACGTACGGCTAAGGCTCGAATGGCCTCATCAACTAAAATTGAACTGCCAGACGATAGCCATAATTTTGACGCGGGCATGGACGCTGCCTGGGAAGATACCGGCAACGCCTGATCCAAACGCAAACGCCCTTCGTCGAGCGCTTCAAAGGCTAGGTAGAGCGTCATGATTTTGGTTAGCGAAGCGGGATAGCGACGAGCATCGGCATTTTCCGAGTAGAGAACTTCACCTTCATCCAGGTCAACGACCATCCCAGCATAGCGAGGGTTAGCCGCCTGAAGGGGCAATGCGGTGACGATTAACAGTAATCCTATAAACAGCGCGCCGCTTTGAATAGACGCGCCGAGCCGCCATCGCCTCGCTATCATACATCCCCCTAGAATTGTACTTTTAACCACCGCGATCTTGTTTAATCTGCGTATCAGGCTAACGTCCTGAGTATATACGCAGAACTGGCTAAACGGCGATATAAAAAAAACCGACCCGTAAGGGGTCGGTTTTAGCGTTGACGGGGCGTCAGCAGCGAATTACTCCTCTGCCACGGCCTCTTCAACGACGGGACGATCGACAAGCTCAACGAACGCCATGGGCGCATTGTCGCCGGTGCGGTAACCGCACTTGAGAATACGGACGTAACCACCCG
>RKMI01000202.1_pt1 | contig 28813 bp, 30 predicted proteins | sample 2174191 | NCBI WGS metagenome assembly RKMI01 (sample SAMN10236717, study PRJNA505201) | synthetic metagenome | isolation source: mock community containing 12 organisms: Thioclava sp. ES.032, Psychrobacter... | place: USA: Walnut Creek | collected 2015-10-01
TGCTAAACGCTGTCAAACTGCAAGAAAGAGCCTTCGGCATGGCTTCATCTCTCGCCAGCACTTTCGTCTACATAGTCCTCACGTTCGTGAACTCTAATCTTTTCTTCCATCCGCTTGCGCATTGTTTGACCTATATCAGCGCGTCGCATCTTCAATTTTTCGAGGATCGGCTCTATTTTTTCCACACGTTTTTTGACTAGCTTGTCGTACTCATCTATTGATCCACTATCCAGCGATAAGCTATCCAACTCGCCGAATCTCTCTTCATAGCGGCAGCGATGGTCAATTTCTTCAGCCAGGACGCTCAGCAACCCATCCACCGCATCACAATATACTTGCTCGGCTTGCTGAGCAGTTACTTGATACTTTTTTAAGCTATCATTGAAAGATTCTCGTTCTCTTTTTAACTTTGCTGCGTCTTTTCTTTGGTCTTCGACTGCATTGCTGATGAGTTGGCTAAGGGTTTGAACCTTGGAATACCCGGTTCTTTTGGACAAGGCATCTAGCTGTTTCAGGGTGACAATCGGCAGTTGAAAAGAGACCTGCTTACCATTTTGTCTTCGGTACTGGTGCGTTTGCCAAGCGCCCTTCATCAGTCGGCTGGTCTCTCGATTCTCTATCTCGTTTGGAAGCTCCATCAACCTTTCAGCCACAGCTTGGTTATTTCTTGTGCTGAGGATATGAGACCACGAAACGGGCAACGTACCCTTGGTAGATCTGCGTGCTATGTAACCGCAAATCCATTCCAACTGACCATGATCATTCGTATCTATCCATCGAAATGGTGGAGCCATGAACTGTACCTAAAGGGGGAAGAATTCATAAAAATGAGAAGGGTAACTTGCCCTACCTCTAAAGAGACAAACAGCCGTTTTTTTCTCAATTACATTGTGTTTATACACTGTGTTATCACAATGTGTATACACTTCGTACAGATACGGTGTGTTAACACAATGTGTAAATAATCCTATTTCCTATAGGTCTGAATTGCCTTTCATTGCTTGAGAAAGCGTGTATATTGCTTCTATGAATACCACGCTGCTTACCTACGAAAACGTCATTTTGACGCCCGAAGCTCGCTGGCTACTAATGCAATGGGCCACGCAAATTGGCCTTGATCAGCCTGTCGAATGCTCTCCACAAACCCTCTTTGCTCGGCTGGGTTTAACCTATCGGCAAGGTCGGCGCGCGTGGCAAGTACTCACCTGCAAGCGGGGTAAGCAACAAGAGCAATTTGTTGAGATAGAGCGCTTGCCGAGAAAGGGGCCTGGGCGACCTAATTCGCGCTACCGTTTATCAGCCAAGCTTGTGAAGGCACTGGCGAAGTCCACATTGCCCATCAGCAAGTGCCATGCAGAAGAAATAACCACACTGGCAAAAACGTCACGGTTGTGTGGCACTGAGGAAAAAATTGATTTGCGTGAGGGGAGCCGTCGTCGCAGCACTGGCTTGACGCTTCCTAATCGCTGGTTGCTAATGGTGTTATTGGCTCATGCTGATGCGCCTGGGGTCGTGACTCGCCTTAGTGTACCGGCTCTACGTCGTTTGACGGGTATGACAAGTTTTCGCATCACTAACCAGTTAAAGAAACTGAGCGATTTGGGGCTCATTGCTCACCATCAGCCAGGGCGATACTCTCCCAAGGCAGGTGTTCGTAGGACATCTTTCTATTTGCTTGGCCTAACGCACCCAGTGCTCGGAAAACGTGAAAGAACACCGACAACCATTGTATCGTCGCCCTCAAGCACTAATCCCAAACAGACGGAGTTAGTAAGCGGGATTGTAGATGCGGTGATGACTTTCGGAGTATGTAGGCAGCAAATCGACTTATTATTAAAGGAGTACGATGCCATCAAGGCATCCCAAAGTATCGCGTCAGACGGCACTACACAGGAATCAAAACTAGGGCATGACGCTAATCGCGAGGCCAAAAGCTTCCAAGAAAAATACGACAACCTCAATGGTGTTCTTAAGCACGCGTTAGCCTTGCTGCCAATCACACGTTACCTAAATGGAGGTATTCCGACGCTGCTTAAATTCTACGAAGCAGAGGATGCTGACTGGCTGCTGACAAGCATACATATCGATGCTTGCCTTCTACTTTCCTCCGCCTGGGGAGATGTGAAAAAAGGGCAACTAGGCCCAAACCAGCCCTGTCATGACATTATTGTAAATACAGCTCAACGTTTAGGTTTGAAGCCTGAGTACATAATTGAAAAGAGTGTTGAACCCAGCACCCATGAAAACCATGAATGCGTTCAGGATACAGACAACTTCTCTATAGCCGATTCGACTGCAGAACGAGCCTCTTATCATCCTTTGGCAGTTCTGTCATATGCCTTGTCTCATCACTTAGCCAAAAATCTGCAAAAACCATTTTCAGTCACGAAACAATTCGAAGTAGAAGCCATCACCTATATGCTTATTCCTGATTTCTCAAAAGTTTCAGAATGCCAACACCAACCTGAATATCAGCTACGTGGTTATGGTTTTGGCGTCAGCAGGGCTGATACAAAACTGTTAAGAGTTTTTTTCAAAGACCCAGTCGACGAGGATCTAAAAACCTATTGGCGAACGCATCACCTGGATTGTCTTTCAGCCATCAGCAGTGAGCCGGATAATTCAACGCCTGACACTCCGGTGCCTGCCGACCAATAGGCCTCGCGTCGCTAGCGCTACTCTCTAATTAAAAAATACTCAGCTTCCTCATGTCATGAACGAATAACAGGAGTTCGTCATGAGCATGAAGCTGATCCGCATCAAAGACGTCATGGAACGCACAGGGCTGGCTAGATCGACAATCTACAAGTACATCAGCCTTGGGCAGTTTCCTCAGCCAATCAAGCTGGGCACACGGGCCGTTGCCTGGGTCGAAAGTGAAATCGATGTTTGGATAAACGACAGCATTAAGCGTAGAGATGGCGATGCTGCTTAAAATCAACTTATTTAGCTTTTGCTAATTTAATTGAAGAGCTGTTTGTCTAGACTCTATCCCTCACTAACCCCAGCGCCCACCTGCATCCGTCGATCTATCATCAACCTTTCTGACCCTTGTTTAATTACTATTAGCTAATCAAAGGGTAATGGGAGGGGCAACAAGCCCCGTACCTAAGCAGTCGTCCAAGAGCTAAGCATCAATACACCACCAAGGCATTGAATCCAGCACCTGCTGGAGGATTCGTCGTGCCTGTAACAAACGCCCATGCCTCAGAAACCATGGGCCAGCACACCTACCCAGGAGCTCAAAATGTTAAACACTAATCTGCACTCAACCCATATCCCAGTGTTCAACGGGCTAAACATTCAAGAGGAGTTCCTGCCAATGTGCAGTGAATACCTGCAGGCCCTTTACGACACAATGCATAAGGCCCTGAGTGATTACCCACGCGTGTTAGCTGTCCGGATTGATCCTGTCATCCCTAAGAAAATAAGCGACATGATGGCGCTTGAAGACCATAAAGGATTGATTGCGAGGTTTATTGCTTCACTCAAAGCCATCATCAAGCACGACCTGGAACAGAAGCGTCGAAATGGCTGGGTGCCTGATACCAAAGCTCGCTATGTATGGTGCCGCGAGATCGGCATAAACGGTAAGCCGCACTATCACTTTCTTCTCCTGCTGAACCATGGCGCTTATCACATGCCAGGCAAGGCCTGCTCCGGCAATGAAAACCTGATCAGCCGCATCTCACGCGCTTGGCATAGTGCGCTAGGGGTCACTTGGAATCCTCAAGTGCCATCTATTCACGTGCCTAAAAATTCGTTCTATTGGATCAAACGGGATGATGTGAATAGCTTTCAGGAGGCGTTCTATCGCGCCTCTTACCTTTGCAAAGCTGATACGAAGCAGTATGGATTAGGTTTACGGGCGTTTGGTACCAGTCGTAACTAAAAGCCTCATCATGTTCATTGAGCAAGATTGCTAGGCATCGCTTTGCCCACATGCCCCCACACCGCTAAACTCGGCTCACTATTTTGTGGGGGCTAGGTATCCGCCATGCCCACGATTACTGCCATACATGGAATCATCAATGAGCCACACCGTTACGCTGCAACAGCTGGAATCCTTCCTATGGGAAGCCGCCGATATCCTGCGCGGCAATATGGATGCATCCGAGTACAAGGATTACATCTTCGGCATGATGTTCTTGAAGCGCCTGTCGGATGCCTTCGAGGAAGCCTAGGAATCGGTGGTTGCGTATTACCTCGGCAAAGGCAAAAGCGAGGCCCAGGCGCGTGAGCTGGCCGATGATGAAGACGAGTACGATAAAACTTTCTACATCCCGCCTGTCGCTCGCTGGGGTGCCATCAAAGACCTGAAACACGATATTGGCGCGGAGCTGAACAAAGCCACCGAAGCCATTGAAGAGCACAACGCCACGCTGGAAGGCGTGCTGGTGTCCATCGACTTCAACATCAAGAACAAGCTCTCTGATAAGAAGCTGCGGGATCTGCTCAGCCATTTCAGCCGCTACCGGTTACGCAACCAAGATTTCGAGCGGCCTGACCTGCTGGGCACGGCCTACGAATACCTGATTAAGATGTTCGCCGACAGCGCCGGTAAAAAAGGCGGCGAGTTCTATACGCCTTCTGAAGTGGTGCAGCTGCTGGTATCGCTGCTCAAGCCTCACGCGGGCATGCGCATATACGACCCCACGGCGGGGTCGGGCGGTATGCTGGTGCAAACCCGCAATCATCTAGCCGTCAATGGCGAGAACCCGGCCAACCTTTCACTGTTTGGCCAGGAGATGAACCTGAACACCTGGGCCATCTGCAAGATGAACATGTTCTTGCATGGTGTTTACAGTGCCGATATTCGCAAGGGCGACACGCTAGGCGACCCGCAGCACACCCAAGGCGGTGAGCTGATGACCTTCGACCGGGTACTGGCCAATCCGCCGTTCAGCTTGAAGAAGTGGGGCAAGGAAGAAGCCGATAACGACCCTTATGGCCGCTACCCCTACGGCACGCCGCCCAAAGATTCCGGCGACCTGGCCTTTGTGCAGCATATGATCGCCAGCCTGAATGCCGAGGGCATAATGGGCGTGGTCATGCCTCACGGTGTCTTATTCCGAGGTGCCGACAAAGCCATTCGCAAGGGCATTTTGAAAGACGACCTGGTTGAAGCCGTAATTGGCCTGCCACCAGGGCTGTTCTATGGTGCTGGCATAGCCGCGAGCCTGCTGATCATCAACAAGCAAAAACCAGCCGGACGCAAAGGCAAAGTGCTGTTTATCAACAGCGAACTGGAGTTTGAAGAAGGTAAAAACCAGAACAAGCTGCGCCCGCAGGATATCGAGAAGATCGTCAGCACGTTCGATAACTTCATGGAGATCAAGCGATACTCCAAGATCATCACCCTGGCGGAGATTGCAGAGTACGACTACAACCTGAACATCCGCCGCTACGCGGATACCAGCCCGCCTCCCGAAATCTTCGATGTGCGTGCCATCCTCCACGGCGGCATCCCCGTGCGGGAAGTGGAAAGCGAATATATCCGCGAAGAAATCCTGATGGCGTTTGACGTTAGCTGCGTATTTGATCGCCGCGATGAGGCTTACTACGACTTCAAGTCCGCTATTGATAGCAAGGAGCAGCTGCGCGACATCATCCATCAAGAAGCCCCTGACGCTGAAAACAGCGCCGCTATTATCAGCCAGCTAGAACGCTGGTGGGATAAGTACAAGCTCTCGCTGCATGAATTGGATGCCGAAGTAACCGAAGCCGAAAGCGTGATGAAGGGTTACCTGAAGGAGCTGGGGTATGAGTAATACGGTTCCTGAGGGTTGGGCAATCCACCCACTTGACGATAAGGTGGATATTCTGTCGGGTTTTCCATTTAAATCATCACTATTCTGCGATGACCCCTCAAAAATGGGCATTATCCGCATTCGTGATCTTGTGAAACAAAGCGTGGAAACTTTTTACTCCGGAGATTTTGACGACGCATACGTGATTCGCAAAGGCGACATCCTTATTGGGATGGACGGCGATTTCAACATAGTGAAATGGAAAACAAAGAACGCGCTTCTTAATCAGCGGATCTGCAAAGTAAAAGCATCTAAAAGTGGCGGGTTCGATAGTGACTTTCTTTTCTACTCCCTAGTGGATGATCTTGATTCCATTCACGCGGCAACTGGCGCTACCACGGTGAAGCACCTGTCGGTAAAGGATATTAAAGGCATAGAGAAGTCTTATCCCCCTCTCCCCGAACAAGAAAAAATCGCCGCCATCCTGTCATCCGTCGATGAGGTGATTGAAAAAACACTCGCCCAGATCGACAAACTGAAAGACCTGAAAACCGGCATGATGCAGGAGCTGCTGACCAAAGGAATTGGGCAGGGCGGCGTTCCACACACTGAGTTTAAAGACTCGCCGGTGGGGCAGATACCACTGAGTTGGGGCGTTGTGCCGCTCATCAATGTTGTATCCAAGATAGTCGATTGCGAGCATAAAACAGCACCGTATGTTGACAGTTCAGAATACCTCGTAGTACGAACCTCTAACGTGAGAAGTGGCCAGTTAATTCAAGAGGACATGAAGTTCACAACTAAAGACGGATTCGAACAGTGGACTCAGAGAGCCTTACCAACTGAAGGTGATGTGCTTTTTACACGGGAAGCTCCGGCCGGTGAGTCCTGCATGGTGCCAACAGGTTTAAAAGTCTGCATGGGTCAAAGAATGGTTCTCCTTCGGCCTAATAAAGAAAAAATTTATCCATGCTTTTTTTCTTTATTTTTAATATCTGAAGCTGCGCAACAGGCCATTTATGAACTCTCTATAGGTACAACGGTAAGTCGGATCAATATTGAAGACATCAAACGAATACCGTGCCTTGTGCCTCCATTAGGAGAACAAGTCGAAATTTACAGCTCGGTTCAAGCAATTCAGACGCTTATTACCGTCAAAGAGCAAATGCTAGAGTCAACGAAATCTAATAAAAAAGCCCTGATGCAAGACCTGCTAACAGGCAAAGTCCGCGTTAATGTAGAGGCCCGCGAGCTAGCCGAAGCCTGATGCACAAATAAGGGCACGGCATCGTACATTGCGTATCGATGCCGCCTTCCTAGGTCTCCACCTGCACACTGGTTTCAATCAGGTTCTCAACCTCGGAGTAGATATCCACCTCGCTATCCGGCACGTCGATACTGACGATCAGGCTAAAACGAACGCGGTTTTGCCAGCGCTCTTCCCCAGCACGGTATTTCCACCAGCCACCCACGGGATACACCGCCAGCGTGTGCATATTGGCGAGATCCGCCGCTGTGCCTGTCCAGGTATCGGAGTGCAGCGAGCCTCGGGTTCTAATTTGGGAGCCTAGTAGCCAACCACTGCTATCACCTTCGACACCTTGGTAGTCCTCGACAGCATCTTTGGCCACGCGGTTAATCGCAGCACGAAAGTTTTCCAAAGATTGACTAGGACGAATGACATTGAAACGCAGCCCGTGGGATTGATAGCTGTAACGCTGGCGGTAGCCTCTGCGGCCAGGGTTTGGCTCAATAAAGTACGAAAGTGTCACTCGTAATTTAATATCCAATTCTGGCGGCAGTTTGACTAACTCTTCCACGGGCCAGGGCAGCTGATAAAGCTGCATTTCGTTCAGTTTCGGATCGTCAGAAGCCTTGCCGCTCGGCTTGTTGAAGGGCTGCAGGGTATCCTGAACAATCAACGTCAAGGCGTTGTTCGCGCTATACCTTGCGCGCTCTAAGCTCGGAACTCCGTGGCCTACGCATCGCAGCATCGTCCTGGCAGCATTGGAGGGCGTTTGGTCTTTTTGCAGCAAGCCAAAGCGCTCCCACATCCTGGGTGTCCATTCCGCCGAATGAACAATCAGCCCGCGTATTGTCTCTGGCCAGTAATCAGTATATTCCGCCATTAACAGTGCAGCCTGCCTGGAAACCAGCGCACAGGCAGCACTGGTATCTTTGGTAGTCTCGAATAGCTGCCCGCTGGTTCTGCCGGAGGTGGTTAATAGCGATACCACGTCAGCATCGGACACTTCCTTGCCGTCAGATGACAACAAACGATTACCGCCTTCAGCGACTACATCAGGTTTATAGGGCGCTTGCTTTTTCCAGCCCCAATTAACGGATGACCGACTAGCGGGCGCAACATCACCTGATTTGGCAAAGGGTGCCCAGCCTGCAAAGCTTGGGTCGTCGTTGGTTGTTTTTTCTGTGTAAGCACCAACGGTTAAGGCGTTCCATGCTTGGGCCGGGTCTTCAATGTCTGCGAGATGTACCTGATCCCATACATCTACGGTCGCGTATAACGATTGGTTGTTACCAGCCGAGATCACAAACAGCCTTTGTAAGTCGTCTTCCAGCCCGAAGGCGAACTGATCAATTTCGGCAGACCAGGACGAAGGCTGCCCGCTTATCGAGTCAGCAGGCGAGGTCACAGCTAGCGAATAAACACGGGAAGTCTCGGGGTTATTAATTTCAAGCTTCGAAGCGGTGCCTACGGTAATAGCGCCATAAAGTTCAGGATCGTTATTGCCAACTGGTGGGAGTATGCGGCCAGACTCAACTCTATAAGCGAGCAAAATCTCGTGGGTAGCGAGTAACGACTTATCTAGCTCACCTAATGATGCCAGCCCCGCTTGCCTGGAACCATGGTCGTTATACGGTGCAAGGGGGTAGGTAGGCTGGTAGTCATCATAGAGAGGCCAACTGGGCTCCCACGCTTGTGCCAGCTGCTGAGTAGTCACCTGGCTTAATAGTGGATGATGGAAATTGACCCCTGTATCCAGCACCGTAATAGCGGTTGTGGTATTTTCATTTAGCCGTATCCGGTCTGCTAACTCACTGGCCCACTCGTGCTGCTCCTTGGCAGGCATGGAAATGAACGCATTCGGAGTCTGCTTGGCGCGACGCAACTCTTCAAGGTTGGCGATCAGCTCGGGGGCTGATTCAAGCTGTTCAACGGACGCTTTAATGAGGATAACGAAACTATCAAAGAAGCTAAGCGAGGTGTTGCTTAGCTCAGCGGCAAGCCGCTCCGCAAGCTGTGCGGCCACTTCGCTAGCAGATAGATCTGTCGCCCGCTTTTTCAGCCACAGTTCCCACCACACAGGCTGGTCTGCTGATTCGGGGAATAGCTCTTGGGCATCTGTCCAGAAAGAGCGTAAATCTGCCAGCTTAACCTCAGCAATACTGTCGATAAGGGCTTGATTAGCAGGTTTACCCTTCGCTCTATCTTTATTGAGATACTCATGAACCTTTTTTTGAAAAGCGTCTCGCTGAGGGTCAGGGATAAACACCGTTGCTACTTCCCTTCCATCCACTTTACGGCATGACCGAAGCTTAAAAGCACGATTATCGAGCTTATCAAGTGGAAGCTCGACATCCGCAAACCCTACGATTTCAACGTAAATACCCGTTTCGTCAGTAATGGGAGCCAGTGTCTTAGACTGGCGAGCCTGGTGCCTAGCAAGTGCATCGGAGTATTGCTGCCTTAAAGCGATACCGTGTGCATTCCGATCTCTACGAGGGACACCGGCACCTCTAACTTGATTACGGGACTGAAAATCTTCGTTGCGGCCGATACCGCTTAGCAGTAGATGCGGTTTCCGATCCGCCATGAAGCACCCTTATCCTTTATTGTTTTCCGTTTTGCCGACGTTGCACGGCCTTGGTAATCATTTCGGTGGTGATGTTGGCATCGTGGTGCAAGACCGCTTCTTTGGCAGCGTCTTCACAGGCTCGGGTGACGTCTGCTGAGCTTAGCCCGCAGGCACCACGGGTGATTTCGTCCCAGCTTAGATGCCCAGTCTCAAACGCTGAGAGGCGATTTTCGACCAGCTGCTTGATTTGCGCCTGACCCGGTTTTTCGAACTGAATAATGTCGTCAAAACGCCGGTAAAGTGCTTTATCCAACAGCTCTGGGTGATTGGTCGCCGCCAAAATGATGCTTTCAGAGGTGTCCTGCTCAACGAACATAAGGAACGAGTTCAACACGCGACGTATTTCGCCAACGTCGTTTGTCGCGCCCCGCTGTGTGCCAATCGCGTCAAATTCGTCAAAGAGGTATACCGCTCGCGTTTGCTTGATGTGATCAAAAATCAGCCGAAGCTTAGCGGCAGTCTCGCCCATAAAGCGGGTGATCAAGTTATCCAGAACGATGGTGTACAGCGGTAGCTTAAGCTCCGAAGCTAGTACCGCTGCCGATAGGGTTTTACCCGTGCCCGGCGAGCCGGTAAATAATAGCTTGCGCCTTGGGGAAAGGCCAAACTGAGCCAAGCGACTTTTTTGCCGCTGCTCCAATAATACCTTATCCAGCCGCTCACTTACCTCACCCGAGAGCACTAGCTCGTTTTTGCGAGCGGTTGAGTGCGTCAGCTCCAAAAGCCCTTTCAAATCGCCTTTGGGGTGCTGGGCAAGCGGAGTCGGTTTAGCAGGCGCAACGGTCAGGCTTTTCGAGGCTTTCTGCGAGCGCTCGATGGTTTCCTTGATTTCGCTGGCCAGCTTGTGGTGCCCCTTACGGGCTTCTTTGGCAGCGACTTGCAAGGCAATAGAGTAGAACCGCTGATCATCGTGATCAGCGTGGCTCTTCAATAATGCTTTTATCTGCTCTGCCGTCGCCATAAATTACCGGATGCGTCTGTGGAAAATGCCCAAGATGGACTGACCTTTTGATGAAATAAAGTATAACGCGTTCACTGAGGCGCTTCACAACTACTTGCGACGAGATGCCGATGCTTAGGTCGTAAACGGCTGAACCGTTAGCGATAAGCATGCTAGGCTGAGCAAAAAGCATTACAAAGGATACTTACCTTGTTTCAGGATGAAGTCGAAAAGGTCGAGCTGCCCGCCATTGCCCAACTCCAGCAACTGGGGTGGCGCTATCTTCCTGGGGCAAGCCTGTCCCCTATGCTGCCTATTGATGGTGCTCCTTCTATCGGTGAGCGCGGCTTCTATCGTGATGTCGTGCTGGTCAAACAGTTAGAAGCCGCCCTGCGGCGCTTGAACCCCTGGATCAGTGAAGAAAACCTGCGCAAGGTACTGCGAGAGATTACTCATCCCCACCATGCGGGCCTGATGGAGTACAACCACGCCATCTACCAACAGCTGGTCAACTGTCTCTCGGTAGAGCAGGACGTGGGTAAAGGGCGAAAGGGCCAGACGGTCAAAATCATCGACTTCGACCAGCCTGATAACAACGACTTTCTCTGCACCAACCAACTCAAGATTGAAGGCATCAACCAGAACATCATCCCGGATATCATTTGCTTCGTAAACGGCCTGCCGTTGGTGGTGATTGAGTGCAAATCGCCCTATATTTCCGACGCCCTGGCGCAAGGTATTGACCAGTTACGGCGTTACGCCAACTTGCGCTACACCGAAGATGATGAAGGTGCTCAAAAGCTGTTCTGGTACAACCAACTGATGGTCTCCACCTGCCGCGACCAAGCCAGGGTCGGCACAATTAGCTCCAGCGCTCAACATTACGGCGATTGGAAAGATGCTTACCCGTTTAGCGATGCGGATATTCATCAGTTACTCAGTTCCACTCAGGTCATCAAAACGCCTAAGCCTTCATCCACTGCGTATGAAGTTAACGATGTGCCTTCCCCCGCTTACCTGCTAGAAGCACAACGTATTGCAGCTGGCGATCCGCTTCACAGCACTATTACCGCCCAAGAGCGGCTACTCGCAGGGCTTTTCTCACCGGCTAACTTTCTCGATGTACTGCAGAACTTCACGCTGTTTGAAACCGTGGATGGTCGGCTGATCAAAAAAATCGCCCGCTATCAGCAGTACCGGGCGGTTAATAAAGTCATTGAGCGCCTAAAAACTGGTCGGGACCGGAAGGAAAAGTCAGGGGTAGTGTGGCACACCCAAGGGTCGGGCAAATCGCTGACTATGGTGATGCTCGCGGTAAAGATGCGCCGCGACCCAGATTTACAGCAATACAAACTGGTGTTCGTCACCGATCGCACACAGCTGGATAGCCAGCTTTCGGCCACGTTCCGCGATGCGCAGAATGAAACCGTGCACAACGCTAGTTCCGTTGCCAAATTAAAAACCCTGTTACAGCGCGATTCATCCGATATTGTCACCGCCATGGTGCAGAAATTTCAGGATGCCGAAGCCGAGGGCGACTTCAGCAACCTGAACCCCAGCGATAAAGTGATCGTATGGCAGATGAGGCCCACCGCACCCAGTTCGGTAACCTTGCGTCCACTATCAACACGGCGCTACCTAATGCGCCCAAGATCGGCTTTACCGGCACGCCGTTGCTGAAAACGCAGAAAATGAGCCAGGCGTTTGGTGGCTATATCGATCAATACAAAATCAACGAGGCTGTAGCCGATGGGGCCACGGTGCGTATTCTCTACGAAGGCCGTCAGGTAGTCACCGATGTGGTGGGTGATTCGTTGGATGCGCTGTTTGAGGAGTATTTCGGCGACTACAGCAGCGATGAAAAAATAGAGATTAAGAGGAAGTACGGGGTGGAGCGTGCGATACGCGAAGCACCGGCCCGTATCCGCTGGGTATGCATCGACCTGCTTAACCACTACCGCGAACATATTCAGCCCAACGGCTTCAAAGCGATGATTGTGGTGGGGAGCCGCTATGCCGCCACCCTGTTCAAGAAAACCCTGGATGAGCTGGATGGACCACCGTCTGAAGTGATCGTATCCGGTAGCCACAACGACCCGGCTTACCTGGCGCAGTACACCGATAAAGCCCGCCAGAAACAGGTCATCGGCAACTTCACCAAGCCGTTAAGTGAAGACCCAACGGCTTTTTTGATCGTGAAGGATATGCTGCTCACCGGCTTTGATGCGCCCATTGCCCAAGCGATGTACATCGACCGCAGCCTGAAAGATCACACGCTGATGCAGGCCATTGCACGGGTAAACCGCACCTACAAAGGTAAACAAGCTGGCTTCATCGTCGATTACTACGGGTTATCCGACCAGCTCACCGAAGCGCTGGAGATGTTCAGTAATGACGACGCCGAAGGCACCTACCACAGCCTGAAAGACGAGATCCCCAAGCTGAAGGCAGCCCATACGCGGATAGCCAATCTATTTGCAGGGCTGAAAGAGAAGGATATCGACACCTACGTCCTGTTTCTTAAAGACGAAGACAAACGTCAGCAGTTTGAGATGGCCTATAAAGCCTTTGCCAAGCAGATGGATATCATTCTGCCAGATACAGCGGCCAAGCCGTTCGTGCCTGACCTGAAATTCTGGGGCAAAGTGCAAAACGCTGCGCGGAATCGCTACCGCGACCCAGGCCTTAACCTGGCGGATGTAGGTGAAAAAGTGCGCAAGCTGGTGGAAGACCACATCATCAGCACGGGGGTAGACCCCAAGATCCCGCCAGTGGATTTGATGGATGCCAACTTCAAGCAAACCGTGGAGCAGATCAAATCCCCAGAATCCAAGGCTTCCGAGATCGAAAGCGCGATTAAGCACCACATCACCGTCAACCTGGAAGAAGACCCCGAGTATTACAAATCGCTTAGCCTACGCCTGCGGGATATTATCGAGAAAACGGCAGGCAAGTGGGATCAGCAGCTCGAACTACTGCTGCAGATGGTCAGCACCATCGACACCGAGCATAAGCAGGAAGCCGATGCCTTGGGGCTGAGTGAAACCGAATTCGCGTTCTACAACATCCTGATGGCGGAGGTGACCCACCATGCTGGGGAAGACGCCATCAGCGAAGCGGTGCATGATGAGATCAAGGCCATCAGCCAGCACCTCGTCGATATGTTTGATGAAGCCACCCAGATCGTTGACTTCTTTGATAAGCAGGATCAGGTCAAACGCATGAAAAAAGAGATCAAGCGTGCCGTCCTGAATGGCTCCTTTGCGGATAAAGCCCTAGTAACCGTAGTGCAAGACCGTTTTATGGAACTGGCTCAAACCCGTTTCGGAAAAGCGAACCCATGACCGCCATGGCAAAAACAACCAAATACCGAGATGCCTCGGGTTTTATTGTCGAAATCATCCGTACTAATCGCCGCAAATCGGCGGATATTCGAGTGGAAGAAGGCGCCGTATCCATTGTGGTGCCCAGCGACACCACGCTAGAAAAGATCGACCAGCTGTTGGCTAGCAAGCGGCGCTGGATCAAAGAAAAAATGGCCTTACACCAGCAGGCTGCGCCTGCCAGTAGCCGAGAGTTTGTCTCCGGTGAAGCATTTCCATACCTGGGGCGCAACTACCGGCTCAAGATAGAAACCGGCGCCTTTGCTCCCGTAAAGCTGGTACACGGCAGGCTGCTAATCACACTACCCCAAAGTACCCAGCGCCAATCCATAGTGCGCAACGCCTTGGTACGCTGGTACAAACGCCAAGCCGAACAAAAAATAAAAGAAAAAGTGAAGCGCTTCGCCCCCATTGTGGGGGTATCGCCCATGGGCGTAGACATTCGCACGTTCAAATCACGCTGGGGCAGCTGCACCGCCAAGGGCAAGCTAGAGTTCAACTGGCAGATCATGATGGCCCCCAACCGCATGGTGGATTACATTGTGATGCACGAGCTCTGCCACCTGATACGACACGACCACTCACCTGAGTTTTGGAGTGAGCTAGAGCGTGTGATGGCGGACTACCCACAATGCCGAAAGTGGTTGAGGGAAAATGCAGAAAGGGTGAAGTTTTAATAACACTTACGACAAAAGGGAATCACATTGAGCTTTTGGAAAAAGGTAAAAACAGTTGCGACTTCGGCCAAGTGCTTTTCTGGCTGGCACTCTGGCAATTATTCGCAAATGAAAAACAAGCCTAAGTGCCACCTGGAGAAAACCTGCCCCGATTGCGGGGAATATTTAGCCAAGAAAAATCATATTTTTACTCGATGGGAACATATTGACTCCTTTACATGTAAAGCTGAAAGAGAATGCTTACACTGTCAACATACCGAATCAAAGATGATGCATGCTTATGAGCGCGTTGAAAAAGATCCAGTTAATTGTAAAATAATAAGGCGCTGCGTGCGATGTAATGATAAACAAATAGGCCATGCAGAGCATAACTGGCTTCATCAATCCGAAGAAGATATAAAGAACGGCAAGAGAAAAGAATGTAAAGATTGCGGGAGATCATTTTAAAACTTCAGCATTCCTTAGAAAGATAAATCTAAAAAAACTTCAATTCAATCGTTTCTATTTAGACAAAATAATAATCAGTTACTCCAAAATTTCTCATGTATGTCCAATTTTCACTAAAGCCGCTGAGGCGGCTTACTATGCATATTTATTGAACAATACGCGAATTTAAAATAGCTATGGAAAAGGATTCATCGCCATGTTAATACAAAAATATTTGTATAAGGAACCATAGGTGAATGCTCATTGCTAAGAATAGCATATAATAAAAATCACCACTTCCTCGGTTTTAAGTTTGCAATGAGTCATGGTTAACTCCAAAAATAAAAAGATGCCTGGTTGGTAGCTCCGGCATCTATGTTGTTAATTTTAGATGTGCATCATGGTTCAGTGGAGTTCACGCGGCCATAACTTGGCTGATGCGTCGCCCCATTTCCTCATGGAAGGCTTCAACGCGCTCGGCAATGGTGCGAATCATTATGTCGTCGCGGTAGGCGCGTTTGATGAACAACGGCATACCCGGCCAATAGCTCACAAAGTCGATCCATTCCCGCTCGCTTACCCATAAGCCGCCCTGGCACTGGGCAAAGTGCTCTGCCGGAATCTCCCCGCTCAACAGCACCTCGATCTGGAATTTGGGCAGTTTGGTCTTGATTTCCAGCAGGCCGTTAGCACCGACTAGGCTGTCGGGGGAGTAGCCCACGTCATGGTTGAGGATGATGCCCACTTCCTGAGGGCTTGGCTCACCCGAAGCGTTGACATAGAGCGAACGGGCCACACCTTCCAGTTCATGACCACGCCGGGTATGGGCATTTCCCTGAAACGGCTCGGCCAATTCGCCGGTCATCCGCTCGCCCATCAGTTGGTGCATGTAGGTAATGGCCCCGGCACCGAATCCACCAGGGCCTTTGCCGTTGACCAGCAAGGTCTTGAGCTCCGACATGGTGACGCGCCCCAAGCGCGCCGCCAGCCATTCGGGGGAGCCTTGCGCCATGTTGAAGATCTGCATGGTCGCCTCCTTTTCTTTGTGGATTAGAACGTCGGTTACTTCTTGGCACGCTTGGAGAGGGACGCCCGCAGCTTGTCGAAGTCGCTATAGGGAACCTGCACGGCAGAACCGTACTTGCCGCTGAACCATTCCTGGGTCGTGGCCGGGCACTGACTGATCAGCCGCTGGATCTGGCCTGCCTGGAAAGCGGTGACGGTCTTGATGCCTGCCTTGGTACTGGCATTGCCGTTATCGTCCTGGCCGCGGGTGGTGATATTGAGCAGCGCACACAGCACGTAGCGCTTGCCATAGCTGGTGGAAGAGCCAAACGCCTGAACCGCGTTCTTGTTACCGCTGATATCGGCGGGTAGCAGCATGCTGGTTTCTTCACGGTGGCCATCCTTGTGCATCAGGACACCGGTGATCTGGATGCCGCGCTCCTGCGTCTGGATACGGAAGCTCACCGCAAAGCCATGCTTTTGCATGATCGGCCGCACGGTATCGACGATATCTTCCAGGGTGGCGTAGAAGCCGTTATTGGTCTGTCCACGCTCCTCGATGCTGGGCAGCTCGGTCTGCATCGCCGCCATGGCCGCGCTATAGGCCATCATAGCCTGGCGGTCCATGACGCGTTCCTGCATCTGCAGCAAACGCTCCATCTTGTCGATATCGACGTCCGGATTCAGCGCGGCACGCTCGATCACCTGAATGATCGCGGTGCTGTCGGCAGTGGGATGAGCCTCCAATGCGGCCGGTGGGTTTGTCGAGGCGGTGTCTGGCTGAATGGCTGATGACGATGTGTCGGGGTGATGGGAATTGATGACATGGGTACGTTGTGCCATGGGGCACCTCCGGTTTTCTCGAATCGGTAAAGGGAAAAACCAACGCTCAAGCATTGATGGCGTTGTGATTGGAAGGAGTGAGGCGGGTAGGGTTAGTCGTCCAGGTGATCGGCCAGCGTCTCGGCATCCAGGGGCTCCAGGCGAACTTCCGCCCGGTAAAACTTTCCCTGGGCGCAGACCACGGTCTCGGCTTGGTGGGCTTGATTGGCCAACAGGGCTTCGGTCAATTGGGTCAGCTTGGTTTCAACGGTGTGGGATACAAATGTCATGGGTGTTCCTCGCAATATAAGCCCCACAGCAAAACGCCCGGCCTTGATGGGGCCGGGCGCTTATGCCGTGGAGGTGGTAAATATCATTGGATAGGTAAGTGCTTGAAGTCGGGGGATGCGGAAAAACGGTGAAGCTCGGTGGCTTAACGGATTACCCCACCAGCGCAAGCGCGGCATCGAGCGCTTCCTGCTTGAGCTGCGCCCCCTGGCCGAACCACGCCGAGTCCATGCGGGTATCGTTGCTGCGCGCACGTTTTTCATGGTCGACGTACTCAGTGACCGCATTGAGCAGGCCCCATGCCGTGTCCTTGGCAGTTACCAGGTGGGAACCCCGACCTTCGCCGCTATACAGCTTCTGTACCTTATTCAGTGCCCGGTAGTTGGGCAGTTTGGAAGGATCGTCCATGGGCGTTTCGGCCCCGCAGATTACCGACTGCAGGTACTGCTGGGCTTCGCGGCGGTCGATCTTGCGTTCCGACAGGGCCTTCATGCGGTACATAAAGTCGTTCCACTGGGACACGGAAATGCCCAGCTGTCGCTTGACGGCCCGCGGGTCGAACTCCGACCGATGGGGCACCTTCACCGCCTGCGAAGTGCCATCAATGGCGATCTGCAGCGTGTTGTTACACACCACCCGTACCGTGGTGGGCGTGGCCATCGTCGCTAGGGTGCCATCGCATGATGTCGCCAGCAGCAGGTAGTCGTTCACCTCATCCTGGCCTTGAAGCGACGTGCTCAGCCCGCTGCGTGCCAGGGCCCAGAACTTGCGACCACCCTTGAGAACCCCCGCAGTTTCCAGCTCATACCCGGCGTACTCCGTCAGGTCGCGGTAGAACTCCAGAATCTCTTCCGGCTGGACCACCTTGTAGCGCTGCGATACCACCGACAGCGGTGCCTTGTTGTCCGAGCGGTAGAGCACCTTCTGCTCGGGGAAGGAATGAATGCTGCCCAGGTGGCTAGCCCCTTCGGCAATAAAGCGCACCGGCGCTTCTTCGATGTGCCAGTTCATACCGGCCTGTTGTTGCCAGACCTCTAGCGGTTGATGACGGGTCAGTTGTTGCCCCAGACCATGCCAGGGGGTAGCGCCGACGTAAGCCATTTGTTCAACGAGATCTGCCATAGTCATTCTCCAGACGTAAAAAAAGCGCTGACAAAGCTGTCAGCGCATGGGGGTGGTTAATAAGGTGAATCGCTGTGAATCGAGGAATCAGCGTGCGGATGCCAGGGGAGGAAGGGGTTGGCGAAAGATATGCCCACACGATAAGCAGAGCCACGGTGTGCCTTCACCGGGTGGCAGCCATTGCGAGAAGAACAACGCGGCTACACGCGCCCCTGTCTGGCCTCCGGCAAGAGCGCCCATCATTGCGACAGGCAGCTTTGCGAGCGGAAAGCGCGCAGTGGCTATCAACAAAGGCCCCGTGACCGTGACTGATCGCCAGGCACCGATCGCCCCGCCAATCAGGCAACTCCCCGTGGTGCCGATCCGTTGCACGGTGTCAAGGTTGAGAATGCGCGTTTCAGCACATTTAAAGCAGGGTGTTGGCATAAGCGGCACTCCTATGGTCAGGGAAGCGATCCCTGTGGTGGGTTCATAGGGGTGATATAGATCTCAAAATAAGTGGCGTTGACCGTATGATGTTGCGTCAACCGGCGTCTTCCTTGATACTGAATATATATACAGTAATTGAGGAGCGTTTTTACCATTTCATTGCCCGTTTCACTGCTTGGCCGAGCAGACACTGCGGCTACGTCATGCCCATTACCGCTCTATTTGAGTGCGGTACGGGCAGGCTTTCCGTCTCCAGCCGATGATCACCTGGATACCGACCTAGACCTTCACCAGTATGTGGTCAAACGTCCGGCATCGGCCTACTTCGTGAGCTCTGAGGGGGACTCCATGATAGGGGATGGTATTCATCACGGTGACTTACTGGTGGTCGACCGCAGCCTGGATGCGGTGCCAGGCCGGATTGTGGTGATCTGCGTTGATGGCGAGCTGACCGTGAAACGACTGGAACGGGTTGGCCAACGCACCTACCTCAAGGCAAGCAATCCCGCTTACCCACCCATTCCCATTGACGGGCGGGAGTCCCACGTCTGGGGTGTCGTCACCCATGTGCTGCACAGCCTGCCCGGGGCACCCCTGCAATGATGGCCTTGGTCGATTGCAACAATTTCTATGTGTCCTGCGAGCGGGTCTTCAACCCGGCACTGGAAGGTCGGCCGGTGGGCGTGCTCTCAAATAACGACGGATGCGTGGTGGCCCGTTCCCACGAACTGAAAGCCCTCGGCGTCGAGATGGGAGCGGCGATGCACCTGCTCTCGCTTCAGATCCGTCGTCAAGCCGTGCTGCTGTCGAGTAATTACGCCCTGTACGGCGATATGTCTCGGCGTGTCACGGAGGTGCTTGGCGAGTTTTCACCCAATGTCGAGGTGTACTCGATTGACGAGAGCTTCGTGGGGTTCCAGGGCTTTGACCCAGTCACGCTAGAGCAGCAAGGCCAGGTGTTGCGAGAGACGGTTAAACAGTGGACCGGCATTCCGGTCTCGGTGGGCTTTGCACCCTCCCGCGTCCTGGCCAAGGTCGCCAAGAAGCATCCCGCCTACCGGGAGCAGGGCGTATGCAAGTTGATAGCTGACAGCATCGATACCCAGGCGCTGTTGGAGCAGTTGCCGGTCATGGAGCTATGGGGCGTGGCACACCGAACCGGTGAGCGCCTACGGGTCATGGGCATTGAAACGGCGTGGGATCTGCGAATGGCCGACCCGAAGCATATACGGCGGCATTTCAGCGTGGTGCAGGAACGCATCGTGTGGGAGCTGAGGGGCCAACAGGTTATACAGCTGGATGACATGAGCGAACCCAAACAACAGATCATGGTATCGCGTTCGTTCGGTCGACTGCCCGGTAACCCGCACGATCTACGCGAAGCGCTAAGGCAACATGCCGCCAGGGCCGGTGAGAAGCTTCGCAAGCAAGGCAGCGTGACCAGCGCCGTCATGGTCTTCATCCGCACCAACCCCTTCCGCAATGATTTACCGCAATACACCAACCGCGTCGTCATCTCACTGGAACGGCCCACCGACGATAGTCGGGAGATCACGGCCGCTGCGGTACAAGGCTTACGGCGTCTTTGGCGTAAGGGCTACGCCTACCAAAAAGCAGGCCTGATGCTGCTTGACCTTTCGCCCAAAGCCAACCGCCAGCTCACCCTCGGTGAAACCCCGCAAACCGAAGCGGACGCCCAGCGCAGCGAACGCCTGATGGCCACGGTCGATAAGCTCAATCGGGAGCTTGGTCGAGGCACCATCCAGATGGGTCTGCCCCGCAAAGGGAATGCCTGGGCGCTGCGCAGCGAACGGCGCACGCCGCGATACACGACACAATGGAGTGAGCTGCTGATAGTGAATTAAGAAAGGACCTCTGCAGCAATTTGATTCCAAAGCAGCTATAGAAACGTTGCCTGCATCAGAACCGGACTATTCACTATATTGAACACGCGCAAGAATCTCGCGGGCAGTGTCTAGAATATCGTTTTGCCATGTAACAGGTTCTATTACCTCAACATTCGCTCCAAGACCTTTGAGCCACCACAATGTCTGTTGATCATTTGGTACCACGGCTTCAAGTCGCTGCCACTCGCTGTTTTCCAGCGGGATAAGTGTCTGGCGATTAGAAAGTGGCGTTTCTGTTAGTAGCCAAGCTAATTGTGGAGCCACATTGGCGATCAACGTAGTATCTTCATTTTCCTCAAGATAGCCAAATCCGCCATTGAGTATATAGTCGTCCAAGTCAAAAGTAGTGGATTCCCGCCAAGGCTTGCTGCTGAAAGTAGCCTCTACGATGCGGTGTAGCGCAAATTGACGGATGTCTTCGTAGTCATTCACGGTGGCCAGCAGGTAGGTGACGCTGTGACGACTCACTAATCCTTGAGGGTGAAGAGTAAACTGTTTTTCTTGTTCAGCACTCCGTGATAAATAGGTTACATCCAAGGCTCGGTTTTCCACTAAGGCTTGGGCTACAGCCTGCCAAATCAACTCCTTGAATGGAGCTGGTATCAATGCCTTGCCATTAGGAATCGCTCGAACCCGATTGGCCCACTGGCTGAGCCCATTACCTTCTAAATTATCAAGTAACTGCCTTGCATCTCGGAACTGAGGTGATAATTGGCCAATCACTACCGGAGGTAGCAGCCCCTTCAGATACTCCTCTGACAGGACCAAAGTCAGAGCTCCAGGGACGTCCAGCGCTGGCAAATTGCAATGGAAATCTCGATCGAAGTACCAGCGATATGGCTTGCGCCTTACATCACAAATCAGCGGAAAATGAAGAGCTAGCTTGTCACGGAGATCGCGCTGCAGTGAACGAGTATCAATCCGGAAACCCCGCTCATGCAGTTTCTCCAATAGCACGGGGGTGCTGATGCGACCAGGACTACGTGGAATTAGCTGTAGCATGGTCAAGTAGCGGAACAGAGTCTCGCGTATTTCGGACATGAACGAACCTTCTAACTTAGAAGCTAAGGGGACTTCCAGCAGGTTGCGAAGCAAACCTTTTTTACCAACGTTTAGATAGCCAGGAAGTTACCAAAGGGCGCAAGTATGACGTATCAAAGTAACGATGCACCACTTCGCGAGCTTGTTGCTGCCAAAACTGGGCAAGAGAAGACTCACTGAGTGGCTTGATCTCATCTTCCTCATGCCCACTGCCATCAGCCTGCCATAAAAGTTTATCCAGACTCACCTCTTCACCGAGCAGAGGATGATCGGCTAACCAGGTATATACATCGATTAGTGATTTACCGATACAGGCAGGGAATAACACTGCTTGAGATGGCATTTCAAACCCTTGCATCATCAAGACCACGTTAACCTCATGATCGCATGCCAAATGCCAACGGCGATTCTCTCGACCTGGAGCTGGACGGAAATGTCCAGCGGCGCAGTGCCAGACTAAATGGGCTTGCATGAACCGACGAGTGGTTTCATCAAGGCTCTCACCCCAAAGCGGATTCACATGAATAAATCTGCCATCAGTAGAGGCAGTCGGAACATTCGATGTAGTCGCAACCTTAATTTGGAGCTGCTTGGCCAGAAAAGCAGTAGCGGGCTGCTCAGTGTTCCAGACATGGCGGTCAGACTGCCATAGATTTTTCTGCTTGGTGATTACGCCTTCCCCGTACAGGTCGCAAACGAGTTGATCATTCTGTGCGTTTTTCGATTTCATGACGATGCCTTCATTTATCTGTGATGGGCATCAGTCTTGTGCGAGGTTGCGACATTTCATGTCGCAAGCCATGCTAATCACAAACAATCACCAGTAGCGACATGTAATGTCGCATGAGGTGGTTATCCTGCTTGGGAAAGTTACATAGTAATAAATTTTGGTTTACTACAAGGCATGGATCACATTGCTGTGTCAGCAAATCTGGATGCTGTGAAAAGTCCTAAAGTTATAGTAGAGCTGACCGATACTAAGTATGAGTAGAAATTTGGTTATCTGGGAGAGCCTGGTGACCTGACTCCGATTCCAAGACGTGCTGAGCTGATATTCGACTGTAAAGGGACACCATGGCTTCTAAAAAGACCGACCCCAGGCAAGAGAAAAATGAGTCGCTTAAAGAGACATCCCGCGATGCAATTCGCACGGCAGAGGCGCTATCAACACACGAGGTTGTCCAACGCTTTGGGAGTGCAACCGCCGAATATATCAAAGGCTATCGCGGCTTGGATAATGAGTCAGGTGTGCGTTTTGCCAAAGGCCTAGCCGGTGTTGCAAAACATAAAGTCAATGACAACTATGCTACCCAAAACATAAAGCAGCAGGCTGGGTTCAGCGCCGAGATAGCCACAACCAGTCGCGACAACGCCGAGGCAATAATCCGCAAATCGAATGTACGAGCTTCCCGTTCTGATGACCTGTACCAGTATGGGAAGAATCATAACGTAGTCGACCGTGTGCAATTGGTAGATGGAAAGGTCATTGAAGGGTCGCAGGCACAAATGAAATTCGTCGGCAATCGCGATGATCTTTTTGACAAAATTGCTCGAGAAAATGGCAAGTTTGCACGCTACCGAGGCGTCAAGCTGGAGCTACCAACTGAGCAATTTGAAGGTGACAAAGCATCTCTACTAGAAGCTCAAGAACTAAGAGAGCGTGCTGAAAAGCTAAAAAATAAAGCTTCTGATAACTCTACTAGGGCTGAAGAAGCAAAAAAAATGTTCAGCGATGCGCGCAAATTGGAAAGAGACGCCAAATCTGCTGACTCTCAGGCCCAATCGGCACCCGACCGCTGTCGAAGTAAAGCTCAAGAAGCACGCTATAACGCTAATAAAGCTGAAAAAGATGGTAACTCAAGCGCAGCAGCGAAACTTCGCAGTGAAGCCGATAATTACGATAAGTTAGCAGATGACATTCACGATAGCGGTCTTACTACAGAAGATGCCATCTATTACCGCGAGAATCCAGGAACTGCAACACTGAGAGACATTGGTCGTACTGCTCACGGGGCAGGTCTGCAAGGGGCCAAGTACGGTGCGATTATTGGTGGAAGCATCTCAGTTCTAATGAATTGTTGGGCTGTTGCTCAGGGAGAAAAGGAAGTATCTGAAGCTTTACCAGACGTTGCCCTCGATACCGTAAAGACAGGTGCACTGGGCTACGCCACCGCTTTTGCTGGTTCGGCCATAAAAGGTGGAATGCAGCAGTCGAGCAACCAGTTCACGCGACAGCTAGCAAGTACAAGTGGCCCCGCCCTTGCTATCAACATCTGCCTCTCTTTGGGAAGCACCGTCAACCGCTTTGTAACAGGTGAAATTGACGAAGCACAGTTACTCACTGAAGTAGGTGAAAAAGGGGCAGGAATGCTCGCAAGCGGCATGATGGCAGCAGCTGGTCAAGTGGCCATTCCCATACCGTTTTTGGGCGCTGCTGTCGGAGGAATGATTGGCTACACAATTTCCTCGATGTTTTACCAAAGCGCACTGGATGCTGCGCGTGGTGCTAAAATTTCGAGTGAGCAATTGCTTAAAATACGCTCTATAGAAGCTGCTGCGAGAGAGCGAATAGCCCTTGAGCAAGAACAATTAGAAAAATTTATAAGCAGAGAGATTCCACAACTTCAGTTAGAAACAAAAGATTTTCTATCAGCATTATCAGAGGTCGACTGTAAAGACACGAATGCATTATCCGAAAGCATAAACCATTATGCAGAGTTACTGGGAAAGTCGCTTCAATTTAATTCCATAGATGAATTTGAAACGTTCATGTCATCTGATAACTCACTTAAAATTTAAATGCGTAAAAATAAAAGGAAACAATATACATGTTAATAAAGATGCTGCCAGTTGACGAAAGAGATCATATTCTTGACTTGGCAAGCCTGATGGCAATCGCTGACAAGCCCATACTTTGGGATGGAAAAACTTATGATGAGATCACTACGGAAACTAGCCTTGACCTAATTACTTTAGAAGTCAGCGAGGATGATCGAGAGCTGATAGCTGATTTAGAGAGATCTGCTAGAATGAATAGTCATTTCATATTTGAAACTCGAGATTTAGCAGGAATCACCAACCGACTTATTGAAGTCTTTAAGAAATATCCTTTCACTAAAATGGAGCATCCAAACACACGAGTTAGAGCGGCTACAACTCTAATGACGGAGCTGATTGAGAAAAAAAATTACGATGACCCGTCCATACCAAAAATTTTCCTGTATGAGCTTTTTCTAGTCTCATTGCGGGATGGCAAAATCTCCGGGGTAGAGTGGGCGCTGCTCAAGGAATTCCAACGACATCACAAGCTAGAAGACTTCATTTTTGACGATTTGCTAGAACGAGCCGAAACGCTTAACAAAGAAATCACCAGTACTATCTCAATCATTTTAGAATAAGGAAATTATAATGCCGATACCATTGATAATTGGCGCTGGCGCAGTCGCCGCTGGTCTGTATGGTGCAGCAAAAGGCACTAGTGGAGCAATCGACCAAAATAAAGCCAAAAATATTAACAATGATGCTCGTTCTTCGGTAGAACTCGCCAATCAAAAACTTGATGAAATTCGCGAGGCCACAAACAAAACGCTTGAAGGCTATGGGCAACGAAAACTACGATCCTTCAATGGTGTAATTTCGGATTTCATCGATACTTTTCAAAAAATCAAGAACGTAGACCTTAAACAAAGCGCTGAGCTTGATAAGCTTAATGCAGGAGATTTTTCAAACAAAACTCTCCCCAACCTTAAGAAAGACTATAAAGCTCTCCAAGACGCAGGCCTTGGGTTAGGTGCTGGCATCAGTGGCGGTGCTGCGCTGGCATTCGGGGCTTACAACGGCACTATGCTCCTAGCTACTGCAACTACCGGAACTGCTATTTCTTCACTGAGTGGGGTTGCTGCTACCAATGCCACACTAGCTTGGCTTGGGGGAGGCGCTATCTCTGCTGGCGGTTACGGTATGGCCGGTGGCATGATGGTTCTAGGCGGAGTAGTTGCTGGTCCTGCCCTTGCAATTTTTGGTCATATACTTGGCAATAAAGGTGAGGAAGCGCTGAACATCGCCAACTCCAACATGGAACAAGCTCGCACAATCTGCGATCAAGCAAACCTCATGGGTGATAAACTCAAAGCCATTACAGAAGTTACTTCGTTAGCAAATACTACTTTTTCGAACGTAAGCTCGCGTTTAAGACATGCTGTCTCTGAACTGAAGAAAGTGATCGACAGCGAGGGTGTGGATTTTGGCAACTACTCTGATCAAAGCAAAGCAACAGTATTTAAAGCTGTCAAATTTGCGCAATTATTAAAGGCCATGATTGATACACCGATCCTTGATAAAGACGGAAACCTGATTCTTTCTACTCAAAAACGCATAGTTGACGTCAGCGAAGTGGCAAGTGGAGAAAAATCTTCACTCGACAGTATAGATAAATAAGATAAGGCCCGTATCCCTCATCGGGTACGGGCCCACCTAGTGAGGCTTAGTTTAATGTGTCAGTCCAAAAAATTACCTCAGGTATTTCCTTGTAGCCAATGCGGCCTATGCTGTCAGCAGGTTCATCTCGCGACAGAAACTAGCTATCTTGATCGGGGCGACGGAGTTTGCCGTCATTATGATGAACCTAGCAAGCTTTGCGGCATTTATAATGAGCGGCCTGATATCTGCCGTGTGGATTTACAATTCGACCGAACTTACTCCAAGCAATACAGTTGGGATGAATATGTTGTTATGAACTTGATAGCTTGCGAGTTCTTACAATCACAAGATACTCAGTAATAATTTTCTTAGCAACGAATCGGCAATCTTGAGCAGAGCTCTCATGTTTTAATTATAACTTAATAATTCTCACCTCGGACTGATAGAGACTGTCATTCTGCTGCACCTTATTTATGTTACACAGATCTCTCACTTTTGAGGCCACTAATGGCAGGCTCAACCAACTGTGCCACCTTAATCAGAGCCCTCTTACGCTCATCGTAATAATCGTACCGATCATAAATACCCTCAACACCCTTGAGCTTGTGGTTCAGGCAACGCTCAGCAACGTGACCAGGCACTCCCAGCTCTGCCATTAAGCTGCGACAAGTACGCCGTAGGTCATGGACTGTGAACTCGTCAATCTCACCCATTCGATTCTCAGGTTGTAGTTTTTTGCCTGGTTCTTTACCGAATAACTTGGCAATGGCGCGATTAAGTGTGTCCTTGCCCATATGAGGATGCTTGCTGCTGCGACGACTAGGAAAAACATAAGGCGAGCCGTAAGCACGAACCTGTAGCTCTTTCAACCAAGCAATGGCTTGTGGCGGTAATGGAACAGCAATACCAACACCCGATTTGCTGCGCTCTCCAGGTAGATCCCATTTTTCATTATCTAGGTCAAATTCTGACCACCTGGCCTCAGTCAACTCTGTCTTGCGCACGCCCAAAACAATCAAGAGCGCGCAGGCAAGATAGTTATCACGGTTGAAGCTGACACGATTATCTCTGAAGACCTGAAAAACGTGGTGGATCTCATCAAGGCCCAGTGCCCTGTCGCGGCTTTTCTCGATGCCACCAGCATCGTTTACATTGAAAGCCGCGGCAGGATTGTAGGTTAGCAGTCCCAGCTTGATGGCGTGATTGAACAGTTGCTTCAAGTACATCAGGGCATCGTTTGAGATCGAGGGGCGACCGCTGGAAGCAATCTTCCTGACGATGTCGCGTACATCCATCGGGGTGACGTTATTCGGTGTCATGTGTCCGATGGCGGGAGCAACCTCCTTCTCGAAGATCCGCTTCGCGATATGTGGATGCTTGAGGCGCTTTTCCAGATCCTGGTACCAACGACATCACCCCCTGATTGAGTAGCGCTACACTTTAGAGTCCGATCCTATGGGTAAGGAGATTGGACATGAAGAAGCGTTTCAGCGAAGAACAGATCATTGGTTTCCTGGGCGAAGCCGAAGCGGGGCTGCCCATCAAAGAGCTATGCCGTCGGCACGGTTTCTCAGAAGCCAGTTACTATCTATGGCGGAGCAAGTTTGGCGGCATGAGCGTCCCCGATGCCAAGCGACTCAAAGAACTCGAAGCCGAAAATGGACGCTTGAAAAAGCTGCTCGCAGAGTCGCTACTGGAAATGGAGGTCACTCGCGAGGCGCTGAGAAAAAAGTGGTGAGCGCCCCGGCACGCCGAGACGTGGTGCGCTTTATGGTGTCACGTGGCCTGAGTGAGCGCAGAGCGCTCCGTGTCATTCGTATGAGTGCCAGTGCATTGCGCTACCAGCCGGCCCCTGACCGCAATGAGACATTGCGTGAACGCATTGTTGCCTTGGCACACCGGCATCGCCGCTATGGCGCTGGCATGATCTACCTGAAGCTGCGTCAGGCCGGAGAACCGGTCAATCACAAGCGTGTTGAGCGTCTGTATGCGGAAGCTCGCTTGCAGGTGAAGCGTCGCAAGCGCAAGAAGGTTCCCATGTCTGAGCGAAAGCCACTTGGTCGCCCTGGGGCTGCCAATCAGGTCTGGTCAATGGATTTTGTGTTTGACCGGACGGCAGACGGACGAGTGATAAAGAGCCTCACGGTTGTCGATGACGCCACCCATGAAGCCGTGGCGATCGTGCCTGAACGTGCCATTAGCGGACTGTTTTTAACACGTATTCTGGATCACCTGGCCCTACAACGTGGCCTACCGAGCGCCATTCGTACGGATAATGGAAAGGAGTTCTGTGGGCGCGCCATGCTGTCATGGGCGCATCTACGTGGCGTTGCCCTGTTTTTAATCGAACCTGGAAAACCCAACCAAAACGCCTACATCGAATCGTTCAATGGGCGCTTTCGAGATGAATGCCTAAATGAGCATTGGTTCACCAGCCTTCAACACGCCCAGGCTGTCATCGAGGCATGGCGGCGGGAGTACAACGAAGAAAGACCGAAGAAGAGTCTTGGAGGGCTGACACCGTCAGCCTATGCCGAGCAACTGGTGGTAAAACACGATAAAGTTATTTCTGACTCTAAACCCGGGTGCTACTGAAGATGGGGTGACGTCGCCAATCCCTGAAGAGATCCTGGGTAGTGCGAATGATTGCCTGTTCATCGCGCTTACGCTCTTCGACGGGGTCGACACCGCTCCGGATTACTCGCTGGGTCTCTACCGCATGCTCA